>Ga0222427_100079_pt1 | contig 258144 bp, 239 predicted proteins | sample 2B20Ametagenome_FD_182890 | JGI IMG/M metagenome (GOLD analysis project Ga0222427, IMG submission 182890) | Enriched microbial communities from leaf-cutter ant dump, University of Wisconsin, Madison, United States - 2B20A (version 2) | ecosystem: Environmental > Terrestrial > Nest > Insects...
AACCTTAGTCAATCCCAATCTGCCTTACTTTACTTCAATGAACTCCCTTATTGCGGCTGCAAAACTAGAACCTTTTTTTAACTTCACAAACTTTATCAAACCTTTTTTTAAATCTTTTTCTTAATACGCTCATTACAAAGACTTAACAATAACACTTTTTTTATCTTTTTTCTACGCCGTCGGCGTCATCCCTCGATTTTATTGGGGTTCTGCCTTTTTTTATCCCTAAAAAACCAGACCTGACAGGTTACAAAAAACTGTCAGGTGCTCCAAAATTAGTGGCATCTTTACTTATATATAGGTGTGTTTGCTAAAAAAGAATACCTGGTCGGTTGTAAAAAATCGATTATCCATAAATAAAAAAACTACTACTATATATAGGTAACACTAAATTCAAACCAAAAATCCTTTTGATCAAGATACTTTATAATAAAAACACCTGACAGGTTTTAAAAACCTGTCAGGTGTAAAAGGTGTAAAAACAAAAAAACCGCAGGATTTCCTGCGGCTTCTACTATTTTATTTTTTTCTCCATTATATAATCTTCCATCAGATAACCTTCACCAATGTCAATATCCTCTTCACCGATCACCTCAAAACCCTGTTTTTTGTAAAAATCGATGGCTTTATTAAAACGGTTTACATTTAACAACAAGGCAGAATTGTTATTTTGATCAACTGCAGCTTCCACATATTGCAAAAGCGACTTTCCAACTCCCTTACCTTGTGTTTGCGGTAGTACATATATTTTATGCAATTTGGTTTTCCCTTCCTTATAATTAACCTGAAAAGAAGCAAATCCATAATATATTCCATCTTCTTCCGCCAAAACAAATTGTTGTCCACTTTGCTGTTGCTGCTCTAATGCCGGAATTGCATATATTTTATTGAGCATATACTCCAATTGCACTTCCGATAAAATAGCACCATAAGCATCCGGCCAGATGGTATAGGCCAAAGACTTTACAATTTCCAATTGATTTTGCGAGGTTACCGCGGTAATTTTCATTTTATTCTGCTTTTTGTCTTTTTTGTTCCCGTGCCAATAATGTGTTTTTCATTAGCATGGCGATTGTCATCGGACCAACCCCTCCCGGTACCGGTGTAATAAAGGATGCTTTTTTGCTTACATTATCAAAATCCACATCTCCAGTGATCACATATCCTTTTTCCGATTTTTCATCTGCGACGCGGGTAATCCCAACATCGATGATCACTACGTCATCCTTAACCATTTCAGCTTTCAGATAATTTGGAACACCTAATGCAGTAATAATGATATCCGCCTGACTGGTAATTTGTGTAATATTCTTTGTATGACTATGCGTTAAAGTAACCGTTGAATTTCCAGGAAACCCTTTTCTTCCCATCAAAATACTCATCGGTCGTCCAACAATATGACTTCTTCCGATTACTACCGTGTGTTTTCCTTTTGTTTCCACATTGTAGCGCTCCAACAATTCCAGGATTCCAAATGGCGTTGCCGGAATAAACGTTGACATATCCAATGCCATTTTTCCGAAATTTTCCGGATGGAAACCATCCACATCTTTACTCGGGTCGATCGCCATTAATACTTTTTGCGTATCAATCTGATCCGGTAACGGCAATTGCACGATAAAGCCATCGATAGCATCGTCTTCGTTTAATTCTTTGATTTTTTTCAGTAATTCCGTTTCCGAAGTCGTACTTGGCAATTTTACCAAGGTCGATTCGAAGCCCACTCTTTCGCAAGCCTTAACTTTACTACCTACATAAGTAAGACTCGCACCGTCGTTTCCAACGATTACGGCTGCCAGATGCGGCACCTTTTCTCCGTTTTCTTTCATTTTCTGCACTTCGGCAGCAATTTCATTTTTGATTTCCTCCGAAATCTTTTTTCCGTCTAGTAGTTGCATTCGTATGTATTTGTGTGTTGTTTTTATCTAAAAAAGAAGACGCGACTAATCGCGTCTTTATTTTATCTCATTCCTTTCATTCCACCCATCATTCGCATCAGGTTTTTCCCTCCTGCTCCCTGCATCATCTTCATCATTTTGCTCATCTGGTCGAATTGTTTCAGCAATTGATTTACCTGCTGAATATTGGTTCCGGATCCTTTCGCGACCCTTGCTTTACGTTTCGCATCCAATAGTGCCGGTTTTTTTCGTTCGTCCGGTGTCATCGAATAAATAATCGCTTCAATATGTTTAAACGCATCGTCTTCGATTTCCACGTCTTTCAACGCTTTTCCGGCTCCGGGAATCATTCCGACAAGGTCTTTCATGTTACCCATTTTCTTAACCTGCTGAATTTGCGTCAGGAAGTCGTCGAATCCAAATTCATTCTTCGCGATTTTCTTTTGTAATTTTCGCGCTTCTTCTTCGTCGTATTGTTCCTGAGCTCTTTCCACTAAGGACACTACGTCTCCCATACCTAAAATACGGTCGGCCATACGTGACGGGTAGAAAACGTCAATCGCTTCCATTTTTTCTCCGGTTCCGATAAATTTAATCGGTTTGTTTACCACCGATTTAATCGAAATCGCGGCACCACCACGCGTATCCCCGTCTAATTTTGTCAGAACAACTCCGTCGAAATTCAGACGATCGTTAAATGCTTTTGCTGTATTTACCGCATCCTGACCTGTCATGGAATCCACTACAAAAAGGGTTTCCTGTGGTTCGATTGCTTTGTGAACATTGGCAATTTCGGTCATCATCTCTTCGTCAACTGCCAAACGTCCGGCTGTATCGACGATTACTACATTATAACCGTTTGCTTTTGCATGTTTAATTGCATTTTGTGCAATTTCAACCGGGTTTTTATTTTCCGGTTCGGAATATACTTCCACACCGATTTGATCACCAACTACGTGCAACTGATTGATCGCTGCCGGTCGGTAAATATCACAGGCTACCAATAATGGCTTTTTGTTTTTCTTAGTTTTCAGGAAACTTGCCAGCTTTCCGGAGAAAGTGGTTTTACCGGATCCTTGTAAACCGGACATCAAAATCACTGATGGATTTCCAGATAAATTCACTCCGGCTACATCCCCCCCCATCAACTCGGTTAACTCATCTTTAACGATTTTCACCATTAACTGCCCCGGCTGTAAGGTTGTTAATACATCCTCACCGATAGCTTTTTCTTTTACACGTGTGGTAAAATCTTTGGCAATTTTAAAGTTAACGTCGGCATCCAGTAACGCTCTACGCACTTCCTTTAAGGTATCGGCAACGTTTACTTCCGTAATTTTTCCATGACCTTTTAATATATGAAAGGCTTTATCGAGTTTATCACTTAAATTATCAAACATGATTCTGTGTTTCGTTTAATGAGGTGCAAATTTAAGAATTTGATTTTGAAGTTCCACAGAATCGTTCCACAAAAAAACAGGAATTGCAGCCGCTGGCCGATCCTTTTGCGAATTATGCAGCATTACAAGGGATTCCGACCCAAAAACCGACACTTTCAGGTCGATTATGTTCCATTTTTTCAAAAAACACAAGTCCTGATTTTGGCAACTCAATTTTATTTTATCGCTTTTTTTACTGTATCGATGAAAATAGTGTTTAAAAGTTAATGCTTTGTTATATTTTATATGAAATATTGTTTTCCAATTGGTTATCCGTTTGTAAATGGGTAAATTTATAGTGTTGATTTAACACGAATACTACTGTAAAAACATTCCGTTTTTTAAAACACTACGCGTATGAAAATAGTCATAATAGGAGGTGGTTTTGCCGGTATCAATCTGGCAAAAGCGTTGGGTAACAATTCCGATTTTCAGGTGACACTGGTAGACAAAAACAATTATAATTTTTTCCCACCGCTCATCTATCAGGTAGCAACTGCTTTTCTGGAACCTTCCAGTATTAGTTACCCGTTCCGGAAGTTATTTTCGGGCAAAAAAAATATTACGTTCCGATTGGCCGAACTACTTCGTGTAGATGCCAAAAACAATAAAGTGATTCTTTCGAATGGCGAGTTAGAATATGATCAACTGGTATTTGCTACCGGTGCCGAGAGTAATTATTTCGGAATGGAAAATGTTCGCAAAAATGCCATTCCGATGAAAACGCTAAACGATGCCGTCGAAATGCGAAACCGTTTATTACAACAAATGGAAAAAGCGGCCATTTGCGAAGATCCGCGTAGAAGACGTCAGTTGTTAACCATAGTCGTTGCCGGTGGCGGACCAACCGGAGTGGAATTATCCGGAATGTTTGCCGAAATGCGCAACGGGATTATGCGAAAAGAATATCCGGAGCTTGCCAATACATTAAGCGATATTTATCTCGTTGACGGCGGAAAGGCTGTTTTGGCTCCGATGAGTGTCAATTCGCAACAAAATACCTATAAAGCACTAACGAAACTTGGCGTTAAAGTGCGTTTAAATTCACAGGTTAAAGATTATACCGACGGTACCGTTTATTTTGCCGATGGAAAAACCATCAAAACGGAAACACTAATCTGGGCCGCTGGTGTAAGTGCCAAACTATTTGACGGAATACCAGAAACCGTTTACGGTCGGGGAAAACGAATGCAAGTAGACGAGCACAACAAACTTAAAGATTTCCCGAATATCTATGCCGTAGGCGATACCTGTATACAGGTGACCGATCCGAAATTTCCGAACGGGCATCCGCAATTGGCACAGGTTGCCATACAACAGGCGCGCCATCTGGCAAAAAACTTTAAGGCTATGGTGGCACAAAAACCACTAACACCTTTTAGTTATAATGACAAAGGTTCGATGGCTATTATTGGGAAAAACAAAGCCGTTGTTGATCTGGAAAAACCAAAAGTCCATTTTAACGGATTTTTTGCCTGGTTGGTTTGGTTGTTTATTCACCTGATGTCGCTGGTTACGTATCGCAATCGATTACAGACTTTATATAACTGGACTGTTGCTTATTTTTCGAAAGACCAGCCGTTGCGAATGATTATCCGACCGGGTAAAAATGATGATACGTCATCTTAAATCGATACCATAAACAGCTTCGGCTGTTTTTTTATGAAATTTCAATACTACTCTCATTTCATCATAACACTATATTTCTTTAATTTGTAAGATTAATCATAAGTATTTTTAAATTTAATCACAATGAGAATTCTATCTGTCCGGGAAAACCCGGAATATAAAGACACCGCAATACGCTATTTACAACAAAGCTGGCCCGAAGTACCGGCTATAATTTATGAAGATTGCATCCGTAATTGCATCGATGCACCACAACCATTACCGCAATGGTATCTTTTGGAAAAAGACTCCGAAATCATCGGATGCGCCGGTTTGATCACCAATGACTTTATCAGTCGGATGGATCTCTATCCGTGGGTTTGTGCCCTATTTATCGCCGAAACACACCGCGGTCATGCTTATGGTTCCCTGTTATTGGATCAGGCGAAAAAAGATACCCGGGCAGCCGGTTTTAAACACCTAAATCTTTGTACGGATCATATCGGCCATTACGAAAAATACGGTTTCCATTATATTGGAGACGGGCATCATCCATGGGAAGAAACTTCGCGAATCTATCAGATTGAAGTGTAATACGCTACACATTTTATAGGATACTTTTTCACTATCCAATTAAGTCCCTAAAATACAAATACCAGACAAACCTATCGGGATTTACGGTTCCCGATAGGCTTAATAGGTTAAAAACAGCCTGTCTTTTACGATACGCTCATTATCAAGACTCAATCCTTCCATATGAAATCGCTTTAACATTGAATTTCCCAACGGAAGCGAAATATCTTCCTTAAATAAATCGCCTGTAGTCGACAAAGCCTTCAGATAGTTACCGGATTTTGAGAATCCGTTTAAACTTAATGCCACAAATACTCCTTTTTTTCGTGCTGATTCAATACAATCGAATAATTCCACAAGTTTAAAATTGTGAGCCCCATACAGAATATTCTGACTGTTTGGATAAGGCGGATCACAATAAACCAGATCCCCTTTTCGGGCTTGATCAAAGATCACTTTATAGTCACATTGTTGGAATTCGATATGCCTCAAACGGCAGTGCCATTCATAAACCCGCTTTCGGAATGTTTCCGTTGTAATAGGATTATGTACACCACAAGGCGTACTCATCCACCCATCTGCTTTTCGAAACCGAATCACGCCACCATAACAAACCCGAATCAGAAAAATAAAATCCGCCGGATTGTTATATTGGTTAAAAGATTCACGGATTTGATTATACACGGTGACTTTATCCGAAACCTTAACACGGTCAATTCTTTCTCTATACCAGTCAATTAACTTCTCCGGATCTTCTTTGAGTGCCTTCCAAAGTTCAATTAAAGGGGAATAAATATCCGTTCCAATACCCTTTTGAGGACACAAAGTTGCCATTATTGCCCCGCTTCCAAGGAAAGGTTCGTAAAAAGTATTGTACGTCACCGGGAAGCGTTGTATGATCTGTGCGGCGATTCGCTGTTTGTTTCCTACCCATTTCAGCAATTGGGATTGAGGCGGTTTTTGTTCAACAGTATTCTTATTTACAATTAGCATATTATTCCTTGATTTACATTTTATAAACGATTCCGATTTGCGCAAATATAACCCGTACTTATTGATATCCTGATTTGGGATATGCTCTTACAATAAATACCTTTAGTTTCATGAACAAAAGCCTTTATAGTAAAGAATATAGAATTTTACGGGAGATCCTATACAATTTAAGAGTTAGCAATAATATGCGTCAACATGATCTGGCAACTCGGCTATGTGTTCCCCAATCATTAGTCAGTAAAGTAGAAAACGGTGAAAGAAGGATTGACCTTATCGAATTAAAATCTTTTGTCGAAATAATGGGTATAACACTAACAGAATTTATAACAAAATTTGAACAAAAATTAAATGAAACCAAACGATAGATTTAAAAACCAGTCACTGGAATTCTGGGCCAACATTAAAATATTAAATCAAAGGCTTGGTTTTACTAAAAAACCGAGTGCTGCCAATCCGCAGACCAATTTGGTCGTACCTACAGTGCAGCAGATTATAGAGGCCTTTAAAAATGACCATTTTAACTATAGTAAGTTAATAAACGAAGATGGCTTAACAGAACTCGGCTTACAAATTATTTCTTATATGAAATACCGAAGGGAATTATTAACGGATTCAATTTTACCGCTTTTAATGAATCGGGATCAGGCACAGGAGTTATTTTATTCCTTAAAAAAGGAGTTAAAGCCTGATTGCCCGCTACCACTTAACAAACAAAAAAAAGAAAAAAAGGATTATGCCTATTTAAAGGGGATTGTCAATATGCTTATTTCGAAACACAAAGGGGATTACAACTGTGATTTTGCTCCAAAAGAATTAACCGTCATAACCGAAAACAATTTTCCTGTAAGAGTCTTACCGCGCAGAGCAAATGGAGTTTTCCCATCGGCAACAAACCCGAGGGCGATATGGGAAATCAAAGAATACTATTATACCACTACGTTTGGTAGCCGTGTTTCCGATAGTGTTTATGCAGCACAACTGGATGGTTGGGAATTGTGTGAAGCGCAATATCAAACCGGAAAGTCGGTTAAAAATTATCTGATTATAGATGATTATTATACATGGTGGGCAAAAGGAAAATCGTATTTATGCCGACTGGTTGATCTAATGCATATTGGACTGGTCGATGAAGTAATCTTCGGTCGTGAGGTTATAACCCGTATTCCCGAATTAGTGGAAGAATGGAAAAAAGATATGGAATCGACTCATAAACAACCCGGAAAAACGAATATTATGATAAAATAACTTATAAAAAGCTTTTGTATATTCTATATTCATTCTATAAGGTCATAAAAAAAGCCGCTTTTATAAAGCGGCTTTTATATTTGTGATATCTTTCCTTATGCTTTTTTAGCATCTTTAGAACAACATGCTTTTTTCTCAGCGCTTGCTGTTGCTTTATCAGCTGAACAACATGCTTTTTTAGCTTCTGTTTTTCCTTTAGCAGAACAACACTCTTTTTTATCTTTTGGTTTCTGCTCCTGTGCATTAACATTCATCGATACTGTGAAAAGCGCTACCGCTGCAATTGCCATTAATTTTTTCATTGTCTTCTTATTTTTGATTAATTATTAGATTGTTTTCCAAACTTCTGTTTTAGCAGAATCATTCCAAAATTAGCAAAAAAACAGAATGATCCTCATAATACCTTCTTAATATTTCCTTATATTTTAAAATTGGAAATAGATAAACGGTTGCGGTCCTGCCGATGCAGTGGCATAAACCAACCAATACACCAATCCCAAAATAACGGCTTTCCCCACAATTGGCAAGGCGCGGAAACTTCCCTGCATTGCACTAACAATTCTTTCCGGTAGGAAATGCCAGATAAAACCGATCGTCATTAATATAAATACATTTTTATATCCCATGGCGATTACTTTCCATTGTTCAAAGTCGAAGGTTAGGTTACCAATATTTTGAATCAGTTCTAATGCTGTAGTAAAATCTTTAGCCCGGAAAAAGATCCAGCAAAAAGTTACAAAATGGAAAGTCAGAATTATAGCAAATACATGCCATATTGTTCCGCCAAAACCTTTCTTCTCTTCTTTTTTGGAAGGAAAATATTCAATAACGATTTTGTGAACCGCCAAAGCCACACCGTGCAAAGCTCCCCAAATAATAAATCGAAGACTTGCTCCGTGCCATAGTCCTCCCAACAACATTGTCGTTAACAGATTCACATTGGTAAACATCGTACGCTCTTTATCGCGGGATAACAGGAAGGTCAACGAAAATACAACCAGAGAACTCACTGCCAGAATTAACGGAATATTACTGGTTGGCGCATAATTGATTCCCCAAACAATTAATCCGAAGAAAAACAAAGCCGGGAATAAAAATCCGGCAAAAGAACCATTCCGATTCCCTCCGACAGATATATATAAAAAGTCTTTTAACCAGGTTGATAATGAGATATGCCATCTTCTCCAGAACTCTGTAATCGAAGCCGATTGATACGGTGTACGGAAGTTGGTTGGCAATTTGAATCCCAATAATAAGGCAACCCCGATAGCCATATCGGAATATCCGGAGAAATCGCAATAAATCTGAATGGCATATCCATAGGACGCCATCAGGTTTTCAAACGCCGTATAACTCGATGGTGCATCAAATACCCGATCGACAAAGTTGATTGAAATATAATCGGAGATTACCGTTTTTTTTATCAATCCACCAATGATCAGCAATAAAGCCCGATTTACATCGTCTTTTGTGATGTTTAGTTTTTGGTAAATCTGAGGCAGGAAATCCTTAGCCCGTACGATAGGCCCGGCCACCAACTGCGGGAAGAACGATACGAAAAACAAGTAATCGATATAACTTTTGGTAGGCTCTATCTCTTTTCGGTATACTTCTATGATATAACTAATCGATTGAAACGTATAAAAGGAAATTCCAACCGGAAGGATGATCTTCTGGAAATCGAAATGTTCACCCGAAAGGGCATTATAGTTTTCGATTATAAAGTTGGTGTATTTAAAATACCCCAGGAAACCCAGATTTAACACGACACTAAAAGCCAGGTAGATTTTTTTTACAGTCGCCCGACTTTCCCGATGCAATATATTCCCCAAATTATAATCGACCACCGACGACGCCAGTAATAGCAGAAAGTAGATTCCGCTGGATTTATAATAGAAAAATAATGAGAAACAGATCACATAGATCAATCTCAGATGAAACGTTTTTCGGGTTAGAATATAGACCGAATAAAAAACGAGAAATAACCCCAGGAATAATCCGGTATTAAACAACAACGGCTCTTTCGGATTGTATAAAAACCAATTTTTTACTGTTTCTTCAGTAATTCCGGTAAAAAGCGACGTTATATTATGGGCAAACCAATCTTGCATATTCAAAAACGTAATCAATTTTTCAAATTTGTTTTATAATTCTCGTAGGCTTGTAAAAGGGCTTCCGTAAACAATGTTCCTTGTTTTTCATAACCCGCCTTGGAATAATGTACTTTATCGCCAGCCATTAATCCCTGACGGTAATTCCTGTTCACACCGTATAATCCTCCAAAAATGGAGAACATATCCCAAACCGCATGTTGCCTGCTTTCGGATTGCGTGTTAATCTCACGCGTATAGTCGGCTGCAAAAGTATTCAGAGAGCGACGGTATAACAACGACGGTGGTGGTGTCATTACTAATATTTCGGCTTCCGGATTTTTCTGTCTGATCGTTTCCACAAATTGGTTTAACTGCGCCATATAAGCCGTAACATCCATTTTATCAAACGTTTCATTCGTTCCCAGTGAAACAATCACTAAATCGGGACGCAATGCCGGAACCTGATCAAAAAATAACGGGTATTTATTATAATCCGAAAACTTAGCTCCATTAACACCGATGCTGTTGTAAACAATTCCCGGGTTGTCTTTTTCAAATACCAATCCGTTTAACGCAAACCTGGATGCATTTTTGTTAGGCAACAGGTATATTTTTTTAATCGTTTCGGCATTATAATAGCTGTAAGCGCCATCCTGCTGTTCCAGCGATAACGGTATAAACTCCGAACGTTTAATACTTTTCTTCTGCATTTCATTCGTTGGAATACGCAATGTTTTTCCGGCACGAATGTTATTGTTTTTTAGGCCATTGGCTCTCTTAAGTTCGGCTACCGAAATATTGTATTTCTCAGCAATAATCGAGATAACCTCTCCTTTTTTAATTTTATGATTGATTTTCTTCGGCACATTCGATTCCAATACAATTGTTTTGGAACTGGTTGCCACATCAAAAAGATTCTGACCTTGTGGTGTCAGGATTTTCAGCGTATTAAATTCGTATGCCGGATCTTTTACATTGATTTCCATGGCAAAATCCCGGGCATTGGTTGTTAAAGCAATTCCGCTTAATCCAACCGGATTTCCGTTTACCGGGTTTATATTCCGATAACTGCTCCAGGATTCGTTTGACGAATAACGGATATAGTAACTTCCGTTGGTTTTCGCCAGATTGTATGGAAAGGAAAAACCAAGGCCGGCATTTCCAAACTTATATTGCAGGTTTTTACGAATAACCCCGGTGAATAAATCCGCCTGAATATGCGAGTCGCCCACATGAAGAATGTTGACTTTGCCTTTACCGGTAACTTCCAGCGTATACAATTTTTCGAAAAACTTTTGCAAAGCAGCTGTATTCGCAATTTTGTTATCGCCATACACAACGGGCTGTTCTTCTACTTCCAATGTATCAACCACCGTTTCAAGGGAGTCGACCTGAGAAAAAGCTGGCCCGCCATAAAAAGCATATAGCAGTATAAAAAGGAATTTATTGCACATGAGTGGTGTCTTTTTTAACGGTCACACTGTCTTTTTTGACTACGGCTTTTGGTGCAACAGCCGGTACTTTTCTGGCCGCTCGTAGTTTTTTGTACTGCTCATATCCCTGACTGATTTGGTTATAGATCAGGTCGGATATTTTTTTAGCTCCTCTATGGTTAAAGTGTGTATAATCTTTATTTGCCGATGCCGGTGCTTCTTCCACCCATTTCACCATCGATCCGTCGCCTCCCATAAGGGTATACAGGTTGATATATCCGGATTGTGACTGGATGGCATATTTTTTCTGTGCATTGGTTAAAGGTACAACAGCCGAATCGGTTTTCATTTCCAAATCGTATTTTGTAGACTTATCTGCTGTAGACACAATTAAGATCGCAACTCCTGGAAAACACTCTCTTAAGTGATTTACCACATTGGTCATTTTGCGTTCATACCAACCATAATTATACGAACCGTAGTTTAACACGTTGGTTCCATAGTGCAAAACAATCAGATCATACCCCAACTTTTCCTGGAATTGACGCATTACATCGGTATTGAATGTTGTGATTGGCAGACCGGAATTCCCTCTGTTGGAAAAATTATCCACGTGTACTCCTTTACCATCATCAAAATTAAAACCGTAAACCGGGATAGAATCCGCTTTGATAAAATCCACTTTCAGGTTTTTAACCGTATTACCCAATGAAACACTGTTTACCAGTCGGGATGGATTTAGTTTTTTATAAATTGTATCGTTACCGATTTTATAGGCAATTTTAGCTTCTTTATTACCCGATTTTCCGTAGAACAGGGTCGGATTGTACAATTCGCTAAGATGTTGCAGATTCGATGCTTTGTATTTTACCCATTCCACATGAGCGGTATCATTTGCAAAAAATACATGTCCGTTAATTCCAAACGGTTTTCTCGGACGTTTGATATTCAGGTACGATTGTGTTTTCCAATTGGTCGAAAACTCGTGTTTTATCGATCCGCGGGATGCGGCCGATTCTGAAGTAATGTTGACAAAACCAACCCCATTTCCGCCAAAACGATTTTGGAAATTCGATCGGAAATCCTGTACAATCATATCACCATCGGTCATCGAATCGCCAAAGTAAGCGATACGCACTTTACCTTCCTGTTTCGTTTCCAATTGAAAAAGCTTTTCAAAAAAACCAACCAAATGCTGAAATCCTTTATAATCCTGAAAGGTTTCCGTTGGGAAAACAATACCATCAACCGCCTTAAATTTAATAGGCTCTTTGGAAATAGTATCCTCTTCGTCTTTATTGATCGTATCTTTTTCGATAGCCTCCAAAAGCAAACTGTCGATTACAACATTTTTGGAATTCCCACCGGTTTCCGTAAACAGCTTTTTAGGAAGGAAAGATTTAAAAACAATAAAAGCTACAATCGAAATGGCAATAATGGCAAGTGATTGAAAAAAATATGATTTTGGCTGATTCACCGTCTTATTATTTAATCGTTTATCCTGAATTACATTCGTTCCGGTACCTGAATACCAAGAAGTTTGAATGCCGATTCGATGATTTCTCCTACTTTTTTAGACAATTGTACTCGGAATACTTTTTTCTCGTTGTCTTCTTCTCCAAGAATTAAAACCGATTGATAAAACGAATTGTACTCTCTTACCAGATCATAGGTATAATTTGCGATTAACGCCGGACTATGATGCGAAGCCGCATTTTGGATCACTTCCGGATATAACGCGATCTGTTTTACAAGTTCTCTTTCTTTTTCGTGTAATTCAACACTTACAGTTTCGTCCAGACTAAAACTTGCTTTTCTCAAAATGGATTGAATACGGGCATAGGTATACTGAGTAAAAGGCCCGGTATTTCCGGCAAAATCCACGGATTCTTTTGGATTAAACAACATGTTCTTTTTCGGATCCACTTTTAGCATAAAGTATTTTAATGCCCCCATCCCGATTATTTTATAAAGTGCTGCTTTTTCGGCTTCGGTATAACCATCCAGTTTTCCTAACTCTTCCGAGATGGATTGTGCTGTTGCGGTCATTTCCTCCATTAAATCATCGGCATCCACTACTGTTCCTTCACGGGATTTCATTTTTCCGGAAGGCAATTCAACCATTCCATAGGACAAATGATACAGACTTTCGGCCCAATCAAAACCTAATTTTTTCAGGATCAGGAATAATACTTTAAAGTGGTAATCCTGTTCGTTTCCTACCGTGTATACCATTCCACCTACATCCGGGAAATCTTTTACACGCTGAATCGCGGTTCCGATATCCTGTGTCATATAAACGGCCGTACCGTCCGAACGCAATACCAGTTTTTCATCCAGTCCGTCGGTAGTAAGATCGATCCAAACCGATCCGTCCTCTTTTTTATAGAAAACGCCTTTTTCCAAGCCCATTTGTACCACATCTTTTCCAAGCAGGTACGTATTGCTTTCAAAATATTCTTTATCGAAATTAACACCCAGATTTTTGTACGTCACGGCAAATCCGTCGTATACCCATTGGTTCATTTTTTCCCAAAGTGTGACAACTTCAGCATCGCCAGCTTCCCATTTGCGTAGCATGTCCTGAGCTTCCAGAATTATCGGAGCCTGTTTTTTGGCTTCTTCTTCCGTTTTACCTTCAGCCATTAACGCCGCAATCTGTTGTTTATATTCTTTATCAAACGTCACATAAAAATTCCCTACCAGTTTGTCGCCTTTCAATCCGGTACTTTCCGGAGTCTGATCCTGACCAAATTTTTGCCAGGCCAACATCGACTTACAGATATGGATTCCTCTATCGTTGATGATTTGCGTTTTATATACTTTTTTACCGGATGCTTTTAGGATTTCGGCAACCGAATACCCTAACAGGTTATTACGAACGTGGCCTAAATGCAACGGTTTGTTTGTATTTGGTGATGAATATTCTACCATTATGGCTTTATCACCTTCTTTTGGCGAGCAAAAACCATACTGTTCATCATTTTTTATAGTATTGAAAAAGTTCAAATAGTAAACATCGTCAATCACGATATTCAGGAATCCTGAAACCACGTTAAAACGTACTACCTCTTCGGTATTATCTACCAGATATTGTCCTATTTTATTACCCAGTTCTACCGGGTTACTTTTTACTAATTTTAAAAGCGGGAAAATTACCATTGTAATATCGCCTTCAAACTCCCTGCGTGTTACCTGAAATTCAACTTTTTCGAGTGTAACATCAAATAAAGCCTGAATCGCTTTTTGTATAGGAGGCGTAAGAATTTGTGATAATGTCATGGTGATTTTATTTTTAAGCGTGCAAAGATACGTTTAATTCAGTAATTTGTAAATTTGAAAATAACAAAAATAACTATTGATTTTCAAGTCTTTATATTTCTCTTCGCTTATTTCCGTATTTTTTACGTTTTTTTTGTAACAAAACCTTCTTTTTCATGTCTATTCATTGTATTCATTTCCGGGTTTAATGATCGTTTCTATTTAAACCTGTTATAAATAGTACTTTGCTATACAAACAACTGAAATATTACTATACATTTGTATCCGGAAAATAATCATCAATTAGAAAAACAATCAAACATGAAACTAAAACTATTCTTAATCTGTATGCTTGCCGCTATCGGTAATCTTTACGCCCAAACCCAGGGATCTGTCACGGGTAAGGTGGTCGATAAGGCTTCTAAAGAACCGATATCGTATGCCACCATTGCCATTAAAGAAAACAATAAAGTGGTTACCGGAGGTATTACAGAAGACAACGGTTCGTTCACAATTGGCGGACTGGCACCAAAATCGTATGTTTTGGAAATACAGTATATGGGCTATAAAACCCTGACACGATCGATAACCATTACACCGGAAAACAAAACCGTTGCATTGGGTACTATTGCCTTTGAACCGGAAGCCAAACAACTGGAAGGCGTTACCGTAGTAGCCGAACGCTCTACCATCGAACAAAAAATCGACCGAAAAGTAGTAAACGTAGGTCGTGATCTTACCACTGCCGGTGCAACAGCGTCCGATATTATGAACAATATCCCATCGGTAAACGTAGATCAGGACGGAAAAATTTCCCTACGCGGAAACGAAAACGTACGTATATTGGTTGATGGAAAACCAACCAATATGGATGCTTCTCAGTTATTAAAGCAAATTCCGTCGACTTCAATTAAAAAAATTGAGTTGATCACTAATCCATCGGCAAAATACAATCCGGAAGGAATGTCCGGTATTATTAATATCGTATTGCACAAAAATTCCAACAATGGTTTTAACGGAAACTTTAATACCGGTATCACATTTGGTGACGTACCGAAGTACAACAATACGTTGGACATGAACTACCGCAGCGGAAAAGTTAACTTTTTCGGAACCTATGGTAACACTTTGGGAGAACGTTTAAACGAAGGTGAAATCAAACAATTTGATGACAATTCTCTTCAGCTTTTTGACATCAGTAACGATAACAAAACGCATATGTTTAAAGCGGGAATGGATTTTTATATCAACGATAAAAACACCATTTCTGCCTATACCAACCAAAGCTTTACAAGCGGTTTAGGAAATGTACGTACGGATCTGTTTTTCCCGAACGCAGCCAATAACATCACGCAAAAGGACATTTACGACACTGATAACGTAAACAGCACTTACAACCTGGCTTACAAACACCTGTTTGGAAAAGAAGGACATACTTTGGATGTGGAAGCGAACTACAATCATACCAAAAGTAATCAAGATGCCTCTTTTAACCCTATGGGTGGTGGTTTAAATCCTTATGCCGATTATGTAAAAGACAACCGTAACAGTACAATTATCAACGTGGATTATGTGAACCCATTAAACGAGAAATCGACTTTAGAAATGGGAGCTGAAGCACGTTTAATGCGTACGGACAATAATTACCTGACATCTCGTTTAAACACACCAAATGCGAACTTTAATTATGATGTGGATATTTATTCCTTCTACACCACTTTTGGTCAGAAGTTTAAAAAATTCAGCTACCAGTTAGGTGCACGTTTGGAGAGTTATAAAGTTCAGGCAGATTATTTCCAAAACGGCCAAAATGAACCGTTTAAAAATGACTATATTACCGTTTATCCATCGGCTTACCTTACGTATGCACCAACTGAGAAAAACCAATTCCAGATTAGTATGAGCCGTAGAGTGGATCGTCCGAGTGTAGAACAAACCAAGCCAATCCGTGAATTCAGTACACCAAGGGTAACATCTGTTGGTAACCCGGAATTACTTCCACAATTTACCAATTCGGTAGAGTTAAACTATACCCGAATGCTGAAAAACGGTTCGGTAACAGCCGGAGTATATTACCGTGATATTCACGATGAGATTACCCGTACATTCTATCCGGATCCAAATGCCGATCCGAGTACCAAAAAAATCATCATGAGTTATACCAACTTTGATAAAAACTTAGCGTATGGTTTTGAGGTTTCAGCCAACTATAAATTCAATTCATGGTGGGATGTTCAGCCAAGTGTTGACTTCTCAAACATTCGTCAGAAAGGTGTTGTAGCTATTAAAAATGACGTAACCGGAGATTTCGATTACACCTTAAAACAGATTGATGCGGCAGCTTTTAATGCCCGTTTAAACAACAACTTTAAAGCTTCAAAAAGTCTGCGTTTCTCTTTATTCGGATTCTATAGAGGACCGGTAGATGGTGTTCAGGCAAACAGCAAAGCCATGTACAAAATCGATGCGGGAACCCGTTATAGTTTCTGGGAAAACAAAGCTTCTTTGAGCATCCGTTTCAACGATATCTTTAAAACAATGAAATACGGATTCGAAAGTCAGAACCCTTATCCGGGTGAAGGAGAATTCCGTTGGGAAAGTCAGTCATTGTTCGTAGGATTTAACTATATGTTCGGTGGTGGAAAAAACAGAGCATTACAGCGTAAACAACGTGAGGACAACACCAAACAAAGTAGTGGTGGTATGTTCTAATAACCTAAGAGTTTTAGATTTTTATTATAATTTGTTTGAGAAACCCCGGATATACTCCGGGGTTTTTTCATTCTGTTTTCTTCTCAAATTGCAGCGCTTTTGTTTTTTCCGGATCCTCGGCATTTTTCGTCAGATCGAACATGGTTCCAAAAAGGCGATCCCAAAGCGTATTGCTCACTCCAAAACCCAAATGTTCATCTTTATAATGATGCAAATGGTGATTGCGCCATAGCGGTTTCATAAATTTAAAAGGTGGTGCGTAGGCATGAATTGCATAATGCATGGAGGCATATAACAAATAGCCAAACATAAACCCCGGAAAAAAAGCCCAGGTATAGTCCCACAGAAAAAGATAATGCAGTAAAAATAGTGCCGTTGCCAGAATCAGACTGGGTACCGGAGGCATAAACAGGCGTTCCCGATCGCGCGGATATTCGTGATGGTTGCCATGCAAAACATACGAGATTCGTTTCATCCGCGGGTTGTCTGAAATAAAATGAAACAGATACCGATGGGCGATATATTCAAAAAAAGTCCAGAACAGCATTCCCCCGAAAAAAAGGAAAATGACATTCCGGACTTCTATATGGTACCGCTGATTCGCAACAAACAACAACCCTGCTAGTATCGGGATATACATACCCCAGATTACGGCCGGATGCGTTTTGGTGAGCATCTCCAGGTATTTATTTTTAAAAAGCTGTGCCTGGCCTTTGTTATAAATGGTCTTGTGCTTCATTGTACAATCGTGTTAAGTGAAACATTGTTCGAAAACCGTTGTATAATTTACACTATTTTTCACAGAAATACAAAATATACATTTCTTATATTCCTGCATTAGCGCTTCTCTTATTCCTTTGACGCTCCATATATTGGGACATTCATCTAACATGAAAGGTCAAAACAATCGTAATGGCAGCAGGTAATCGCTGTATTTTGTAACTTCTATACAAACGAAAATCATAAAAACACATACCATTAAAGAATTAACACCATCAGAAATGACAATGATAAGCGGAGGACATTTAAGCCCCGATTGCAAAAATGCGTTAATTGGTGCAGGAATCGCATCAGGAGGTCTCTTACTTTCTGCAGCTGGCGGACCAATAACCTTAGCATTTGGTTTTGCAGGTTTTATCTGGGAAGTAGGCAATAAGTTAGGGGCTTGCCACGGGCAACTATAATACTGCTAAAAAATTAGAGCGGTTACTATTTAACCGCTCTAGTCTATTTAATTTTATCCGATTATGAAGCAACTTAAAATAATTCTAACCCTGATTATGGTTTTAGTTTGCATTGGCTATATGTTGCTTACAAAACAATATATAATGCCAGCGATTACCATTATAGCGGTGCTTTTGTCATATTATAATGATAAAACCTATTGGTAATTACCACTTAATAATCGCACTTGCCCAGGTAAATCCACTACCAAACGCTGCCAACACTACCGTATCGCCGTCTTTAATCTTCCCTTGTTCCCAGGCTTCGGTTAAAGCAATCGGAATCGATGCAGCGGTAGTATTTCCATATTTCTGGATATTGTTATGAACCTGATCGTCGGTTAGTTTGAATTTTTGTTGAATAAACTGTGAAATTCTCAGATTCGCCTGATGCGGAATCAACATATCGATATCGGATACCTGTAGGTTGTTGGCCTGTAATCCTTCCATGATCACTTCGCTAAAACGAACCACTGCGTTTTTAAACACAAATTGTCCGTTCATATACGGATAGTAACTTTCGTCGTTCGGATCGTTATCCGCCAAAATATCCGTTACCCAACGTTGTCCCATACCCGGCGCTTTTAACACCAATTCGTCGGCATGTTCCCCTTCGGAATGTAAATGCGTCGACAACACGCCTTTACCCGGCGTTTCGCTTCGGCTTAAAACCGCCGCTCCGGCACCATCACCAAAAATCACCGAAACACCACGACCTCTTGTAGTCATGTCTAATCCGGTAGAATGTACTTCAGAACCAATAATCAAAATATTTTTATACATACCGGTTTTGATAAACTGGTCGGCTACCGAAAGCGCATATACAAATCCGGAACACTGATTCCGCACATCTAAAGCACCTACCGTGCGCAATCCCAGATCTCTTTGCACAGCAACACCCGGTCCCGGAAAATAATAATCCGGACTTAAGGTTGCGAAAACTACAAAATCAATATCTTCTTTAGCCACACCGGAACGTTCGATTGCAATTTTAGCAGCTTTAACGCCCATCGTTGTGGTGGTATCTTCTCCTCTAATTACATGACGTCGCTCCTGAATACCGGTTCGCTCCTGGATCCACTCATCGTTGGTATCCATAATTTTTGACAAATCATCATTCGTTACCACATTATCGGGAACGTAATAGCCTAATCCTGAAATTCTTGACTGATACATTTTTTTATTTTTTTATTAAAAACAGGGATGCAAATTTACAAATTATAAAAAAACATGTCACCTTATCCTTTTATTTTTTACACAATCTCAGGTCGTTAGCATCAACAACCTTCTTTTTTCATAAAACTTATATCCCTTTTGTAACAAGAGTCGTTCATCGTAGACCAATCTTTTAGACGAAATCTTCGTAAGTTATAAATCACTATTAATCGTAACACGAATATGAAATTAATGTACAAATCGGTTTTATTTGTGCTATTGGGAATTACTCCTCTATTCGCACAGGAAAACACCACCTACCAGAAACCGCCAGCCAGTATCTTACAGTTGGCCGATTTTGAAAGAGCACCATCCGTAATTATGGATACCAAAAAAGAATGGATGCTACTCACCTATCGCAACACCTACAAAAGTCTGGACGACCTCAACCAAGAAGAACTACGTCTGGGCGGTTTGCGTATCAACCCGGTAACCAATATTTCGAGCACGGTTACCTATATGAACAACATTAAAGTGCGCCGTATTAAAGATAAAAATATAATACAGGTACAAGGTTTACCGCAAAATCCGAAAATCAGTAACCTTTCCTGGTCGCCGGATGAGAAAAAAATGACGTTTACCCATACCACGGCCAAAGGAGTCGAATTATGGATTCTGGATATTGCAACGGCTAAAGCGACAAAACTAACCGAAGCCAATCTGAATGCCAATCTTGGAAATCCGGTAAATTGGTTCCGCGACGGACAGAGTCTTTTGGTAAAAATGTTACCCCAAAACCGACCGGCTTTAATCGATGCTAAAAAAGACTTACCAAACGGTCCGATTGTATCGACCAGCGAAGGAAAAGTTTCCCAAAACAGAACGTATCAGGATTTGTTAAAAAACAGAACCGATGAAGCAAACTTCGAAAACATCACTACTTCGGAATTATACCGTATCGGACTGGATGGCAAAAGCAGCCTTTTTAAAGCAGCCGATATGTATGCCGGAGAAACGTTTTCACCGGACGGAAATTACCTATTGGTAACTGTCCTTCAAAAACCGTTTTCGTATATCGTACCTTTAAACCGTTTTCCACAAAAAACAAGCGTTTATGATCTAAATGGAAAAGAAGTTAAAGTGGTAAACGAAGTTCCGTTAACGGAGATCATGCCAAAAGGATTTATGGCCGTACGTAAAGGAAAAAGAAACATGAACTGGAGAAACGATGCTCCGGCGACACTTTTCTTTGCTGAAGCATTGGATGAAGGAAATCCGGAAAATAAAGTTGACTTCCGCGATCAGTTGTATTTATGGTCGGCACCTTTTACTTCCAATCCAACACCATTGGTAAAAACACAACAGCGCTTTAGCGATATCATTTGGGGTAACGACAAAATCGCAATTGTATCCGACAGTTGGTATGATACGCGTAATACCAAAACATACCTGATCAACCCATCGAATCCGTCGGAAACACCAAAAGTAATCTGGGATAGAAACGAACAGGATATTTATTCCGATCCGGGGAATTTTGAAACCGTCAAAAACAATTATGGAAAACGCGTTCTGGCACTGGAAAACGACAATGCCTTTTTAATCGGTGCCGGTTATACGAAAAACGGACAGTTTCCTTTTATCGACGAATTTAACATCAAAACCTTAAAGACAAAACGCCTGTATCAGTCGGCTTATACCGATAAAATGGAGAGCATTTTTTCTATAGAAGATTTTAAAAAAGGGGATGTTTTGGTACAAATCCAATCCAAAAGCGAGTTCCCGAACTATTACTTCCGCAATATCAAAAAGAAAAACCAGTTAACACAGGTTACCGATTTTGCCAACCCGTTTGAAAGTATTAAAAACGTCTATAAAGAAGTGATCAAATACAAACGTAAAGATGGCGTGGAATTATCCGGTACGCTATACCTACCGGCGGGTTACGATCGTACGGCTAAAAAAGACAAACTACCGTTACTGATCTGGGCCTATCCAACCGAATATAAAGACAAAAACAGCGCTGGGCAAAGTTCGTCCAACCCGAATGAGTTTACCTTCCCGTACTACGGATCGTTTATTTATTGGGTAACTAGAGGCTATGCTGTTTTGGATGATGCCGCTTTCCCGATTGTTGGTGAAGGAAAAACAGAACCAAACGATACTTTTATTCCGCAATTGGTAGCCAATGCCGAAGCAGCAATCGATGCCGTGGATAAATTGGGATATATCAACCGTAAAAAAGTTGCTGTTGGCGGACATTCTTATGGTGCTTTTATGACAGCGAACTTATTAACGCATTCCAACTTATTTGCTTGTGGTATCGCGCGTAGTGGTGCGTACAACCGAACACTAACTCCTTTTGGTTTCCAAAGCGAGCAACGTAACTATTGGGAAGTACCAAACATTTATAACGAGATGTCTCCGTTTATGAATGCTGAAAAAATGAAAACACCTCTTTTACTGGTTCACGGAGAAGCTGATAACAACCCAGGAACGTTTACGCTGCAAACGGAGCGTTATTTCCAGGCATTAAAAGGTTTGGGAGCACCGGCAAGAATGGTAATTCTACCGAAAGAATCACACGGTTATGTGGCCAAAGAAAATATTTTCCATTTGTTATGGGAACAGGATCAATTCCTTGAAAAATATCTTAAAAATTAATACTAAAAAATCCCTCCTGTTACAAGGAGGGATTTTTTTATTGTACCGAAGTATTCTTATTTTTCGCGATGGATTTTGGTTTGTTCCTTTGCAACATTAATAGTGACAACACTATTTCCATATTCTGCAATTACCGCAAAAATGACGATTAAAAGGGCAAATGCAAAAGAACTGATCACTCCAATTGCAATAGTATTCCAAAAGGAAGGTACAAGTGGCTTTATAATGTCTTTCAGTATTTCTGTTTGCCGACTTGCAACCTGTCCATCATAATTTTTTAGTTCTTCCTGAAGAAGACTATCTATAAATCCCTGAAGTGTACATTCTGCTTTGGCCTTATAGCTTTGGATGGCACAATCGGAAGACGAAAAAGCATTGAACGCTATTAAATCCGTATCCGTAAGACAATTCCCTTCCTTTTCCTGTTTTTCAATATATTCAACTTTACTCTTCTTATAGAATGAATAAGCTATATGTCCAATAAGATCGGTATCTTCTTCTACCAGTTTGGAATAAATGTAATTATAATTTCGCTGCATATTCGTTTAGAGATTTCCCATATGCTTCATTAATTTCCTCTCTACTGATCTCTCTAATCCTTACAATCCCATCTATAATAGTTTTGACTGTAATAACACCTTTATAATTTCCAGCATTTTCCGAACGAACATCATTATTAGCAATAAGCATACGATTTACTTTTCGTATTGTTCCCGGCGATATTTTAAATTTCAATTCTTCCATAACTACTTCATTTTAAAATCCTGTCTTTACCAAAGTTACGAAAAAAAATATTTTTATAACAATAATTTAAAAATTGACATTTTATTTAACATGCCGTAAAAACAATATCCTCTACATTTTATCATAAAAAAAGCCCCAATGAAGGAGCTTTTTTTAGTTTAATTTCGATCGGATGGCTTGTATTTTATTTTGCCGATCCATCGAAAAGGTAGCGGTTGCTTTATTCACATACTCATAAATGGTAACAGCTTTCCGATATAGATTTACCTGATAGCCTTTCCCCTGTCCAATTTGCACTAGATAATCGGCAAAAAACTCCAGATTGTCCGCCGAAAATCCCGGATTTTCCAATAAGAACGGAATGATATTTTCCGATTCAATATTTAGTAATGCATCCAGTCCAAACCCCATTTCTTCCGTCAGTGCGGCATCGACCGGATCCGAATCCAACGTAAGTCCGCCTCCGGATCCGCCACCTTTCATTCGTTCCATTAATCGTTTTAAAGCGAATCCGAGTTCGCTAATTTGTCGCATTAAACTATCTTCTCTTGGCATAGTATTTAGCTGATCATTAAAGTGACTTCCTCATTGTTTTCCAATGCTGTATCGTGTTCAAAGAAGATCACTTTCCGGTCAAAAATACCTTTAATCAGATAGTGACTTCCTTTATAATAAGATTGTTTTGCCAGTACTTTCATCTTTCCGCTTTCCACTACCCGCAACTGATGCGGATACAACAATACCACCTCATCCTCACCATCGACTTCCACGATATCCGACAACTTCAGTTCATTAACCTCCCCAAAAAGCGAAGCGGTATATTTATTTACCGGATTATTATAAATAATCGTCGAAGGCCCGCGGTCTACAATTTTACCGTCGAATAACACAAAGGTTTCATCGGCAAAAGACAAGGCATCCGTACTATCATGCGTTGCCACAATACAGGTGATTTTTTTGGCTTTCAGATACGCAAACAGATTGCGTCGCAGTGCATTTTTCCTAAAATTATCAATATGACTAAATGGCTCGTCCAGCAACATTACCTCCGGTTCCAGCGCCAATACCCGTGCAAGCGCGATACGCTGCTGCTGACCACCACTCAGGTATTTTGCCTTTACATTGGCATATTCTGTCATTTCCACAATTTCCAACAACTCCTGAATACGCTGTTTCTTTTCCTCCGGGTAGAAATTCGATAAAAACTTCCCGACATTTTCGGCTACCGTTACATACGGCATCAGGTCAAAATCCTGTGCCAGGTATTTAATAAACGACATACCGGCAACCAGATTATATTTCGGCCCGAGTACCGGAGTTTCGCCCCAGAAAATCTGGCCTTCATCCAGATCGTATAAACCGTAAATCAGTTTTAAAAGGGTACTTTTTCCACATCCGCTTTCACCAATAACGGCAATATGCTGTCCCTTTTCTATGGTAAAATCGATATTCTTAATTATCGTTTTTTCGTTATAACCAAACGAAATATTTTTTACGTGTAGCATTCTTATTTTTTAGAGGCACAAAATTACAAAGTTTCCGTATCTAACAACAGGAAGACAGTAGTAATCCTTTTAGGAGATTTGATATTTTTCAAAATTTCGGGTATCAATCCGTGCTTTAAGGTCGTGCAACAGGTTATACAGACCAAAAAAAGTACGGTTGATATACAAGAAGTGTTTTGATCCTCGGTTACCGTTCATTTTCCGTAATTGGGTATCTTTCGAAAAAGCTTCGCCCATTTTGGCGATATTTTCAAAAAATTCCGCATTGGAAAAATCGAAATAATCCCCGTGGAAAGGTTGTGTAAACAGACTTAACAACTGGTGAAACAATTCCGAGAAATAAGCGATTTCTTCAGGTGTATCATCCGGTCGGAGGATTTCAAGTTCGAATAATTTTTCACGGAACAGCTCCGGATGGTTGATCACTTCCGGTCGGGCCAGTTCAAAATACGGAATATAAAAATCTTCCGGCACCTGTTTGATACAACCGAAGTCGATTGCAATCAGATTCGTCTCGGCATCTACCAGAAAATTCCCGGGATGCGGATCAGCATGTACCTGTTTTAACGTGTGCATCTGAAACATATAGAAATCCCATAAAGCCTGTCCGATACGATCTCCTTTTTGCGGGTCGGTATTGCTGGCTGCGAACTCCGACAAATGTTGTCCTTCCATCCAATCCATCGTGATGATTTTTTCGGATGACCATTCCGGATAATAGCCCGGAAATTTCAGATTTTCTATAGCCGAACAGGCTTTGGCAATTGCCATTCCCTGTTTTAATTCCAGTTTATAATCGGTTTCTTCCAGCAGTTTCTGTTCTACTTCCTTAAAATATTTATCCGAATCCTTTCCTTGCAGGTTAAACATTTTAATGGCAAACGGTTTTACGATAGCCAGATCCGAACTAATACTATCGGCTACTCCGGGATACTGAATTTTTACGGCCAGTTTTTTTCCGTTTTTTGTCGCCTTATGCACCTGACCAATGCTTGCCGCATTTACCGAATCGGGTGTAAAAGTATCATATAAGGTTTCGGGATATTCGCCCTGGTATTTTTTAAACGTTTTACGAACCAACGGTGCCGATAATGGCGGAACGGAAAATTGTGCCAGTGAAAATTTTTCCACATAGGCTTTCGGCATGATGTTTTTTTCCATGCTGAGCATCTGTGCTACTTTTAGCGCACTACCTTTCAGATTTTTTAATCCATCGTAGATATCCTCTGCATTATTTTCGTTGAGTTTGTCTTTGGAGAGTGTCGGATTTACCATTTTTTCACCATAATAGGCCAAATAATTTCCGCCCACTTTCAAACCTGTTTTTACGAGCGCTCCTGCCCGTTCCATTTTGTTTGTCGGGATTTTATTGAGTGTTTTCATAAGGTCAAACGATTTTTAGGGGATGGATCTAGTTAAATCTTTCTTTCCAGACAAACTTGCCGAGGTCGAAAAGGCTTTCCAACGGTGTCGTATCCAATACATCGAACGCTGCTTTTACCGCTTTTTCGATCATGATATCCGTTTTTTCGAAACCAACCGATGTATCGTCTATCCAAAACTTCAGGATAAACAGAAATTGTACCCAGGCCGCTTCCGCCAATATAGGTTTGGCTACCTTATCGATTTTCTCATGTTTATCGGCAAACTGCGCCTGTATTTCTTCCTTAAGAAGCTTTTTAAAACGATTGCGGAGTTTACGCAGTTGTTTCAGGTTATTTAAACCCTTTTCGTTTTCCTTTAGTACAAAGTAGACATAACTTCTGTTTAAAGTCAGGATTTCAAAAAAAGTAAAATACAACGCCAGTAATTTATTCCGATTGGAATAGGTTGCAAAGGCCTCGTCGTTTTTAAGACTTGTCACTGCATTTTCGAATAGCTTGATCCAAATGGTTTCCCGGATTCCGTCCAGTGACGGAAAGAAACTATAAAATGTCGCTTCTTCTATTTTGTTTTCTTTGCAAAAAAGAAACACACTCACCGGTTCCTGATGTTTTTCCAGAACCTGGTTCATATAATTGGTAATAATCGTATCTTCTGTAACGGACTCTTTCTTTCCGTTGGTTCTTTTCGTCACCGCCATAATCAAATTATATTTAAGGTTTTGTAAAGTTACAAAGCGATTGATGCGATAATCCAAAAAATAAACAAAATATTTGTTAAATATCTTTCATAAAAATTGAACAACAGTCTCGTAAAAACAAGACCTGACCGGTTTAAAAAACGGGCCAGGTCTGTTCATTCCGATTTCGTTGTTCTTAGAAACCGGCAGCAAATACCTTCGCAAAATCTTCCAGTTTTGTTTGCCCGTCTACCGGCGAACCATTGCGTTCGAAATCGGCCGGAATGGTTCTATTTCGGAAACCGGAACCCATTTCAGTATACAATTGCGCCACCTCTTCCGGAAGTCCGGCCTGTTGCATTCCCTGTAAAGCCTGTTCGTCTGTAAATTCAACCCAAGGCAATTCCGGATTTCCGATCGCCTTACCCAATACCTGAGCGGCTTCATTTGGCGTACGGACATCACTCACGATATAACGGACATTTTTGCCAGTACTGCTTTTTTGCAATTCTTCGGCAGCAGCGGTTGCAATATCACCCGGATATACCAACGGAATACGAATATCACCCGGATAATTCGCACCCATAATTCCCATTCCTTTGATCAACGGTACATCGTTATAAAAATTGGTCAAGAATAAACCGGCACGCAGAAAGGTTACGGAAACCGATTCCAATTCGTTATATATTTTCTCGATGTTATGCAATCCGGCGATCGGTCCGTTTCCGGTTGGTAAATCCCCACCGATACTACTCAACATGACCACGCGTTTTACATCCGATGCGATAATCGCGGTCGCAAAAGCTTTCCCGGCTTCGGTAGTATTGGCGATAATATTGGCCCCGCCCATATTTGGTGGTGTCATGACAAAAACGGCATCCGCACCAGTAAATGCTTCTTTTAAGAAATTGGCGTCACTTACCGATCCGATGGCTGCATTTGCTCCTGATTTTTCGATCGCTTCTTTTCGATCCGCTGAACTACTAATTACCGTTACATCATGTCCAGCTGATACTAATTTTGTAGTTAAAGGCTTTCCAATGTTCCCTAAAGAACCTGAGATTGTTATTTTCATGTGAATTGTTTTTTAATTTGACAATACAAAGGTATATTTGTACTTACTTTTACACAAGTACTTACCCTAAAGTATGTATTATGACAGCGATTAAAGAAACATCGACAATACAGGAAAACAAGCGTTATGCTTTAGAGCAATGTCCGGTGAGTTATGTCATGGAACGCATTGGCGGTTACTGGAAACCGATTATATTGTATCATCTTTCCAAAGGCGATAAACGCTATAGCGAACTAAAAAGAGCGATACCAGCCATTACCGAAAAAATGCTTATCCAACATTTAAAACAACTGGAAGCCGACAATCTGGTAATCCGCGAAGCCAAACCGGTTGTTCCTCCTTTTGTTACCTACCGACTGAGTAATGCCGGAATTGGTCTGCTCCCGGTGATCGAAGCGATGGCGCAATGGGCTTTTCAGGATATGGAGGGAAAATTTTAAATTAAATAATTACAGCTTACTTTTATGTATCAGAATACTATCGAAACACAACTTTCCATAAACGGAAAAACACTTTATATTCATTTTCAAAACAATTATCCAGACAAACCAACACTGGTCTTTTTACACGATTCGTTAGGATCTACACAACTCTGGCGGGATTTTCCGGAAAAACTGGCCGAAGCAACACAATGCAACCTATTGGTTTATGACCGCCTCGGGTATGGCAAATCAGCTCCGATGCCTACATACGAAAGACCGGTTGATTATCTGACAGAAGAAGCCACTGTTTTAAACGAATTGCTCGTTCATCTGGAAATTGATCAAGCTATTTTATTCGGACATAGCGATGGGGGTTCCATTGCTCTGATCACCGCCAGCAACTATCCGGAACGTATCAAAGCCGTAATCTGCGAAGCGGCTCATATTTTTGTAGAGGAAGTCACCTTAAAAGGAATCCGTGAAGCGATGGAAGCCTATACTTCTACCGACCTGGCGGTTCGTTTGCAGAAATACCACGGTGATAAAGTCGACACACTGTTTAAAGCCTGGACCTTAACCTGGACTCGTGCCGATTTTAGAAGTTGGAACATCGAAAAACTATTACCTGCAATAAGTTGTCCGCTATTATTTATCCAGGGGGAAGCCGATGAATACGGTACACTGGAACAGGTTGCCAAAACCATCAGTCAGGTTTCCGGGCGATCCGAACAGTATCTTATTCCAAACATTGGTCATACACCACATAAGGAAGCTCCGGAACTGACATTAAATGCGGCAACGCAATTTATTGAAACACTTTGATCCTATCATAAACTAAAAAAGACTGTCGTTTCGACAGTCTTTTTATTTTTTATATCATTTGGAAAATTAATTTCCGCCTTGTTTTTTAGCATCCTGAACCATTTTCTCATTTGCAGTAATAGCAAACTCAACACGACGGTTTTTGCTTCGTCCTTCCGGAGTATCATTTGTCGCAATCGGATCGGCAATACCCATTCCGGATACTTTAAAACGATTGGAAGACAATCCTTTTCCAGCCAGATAACTTTTTACGGAAGCCGCTCTTTGTTCAGACAACGACTGGTTGTACTCAACTTTACCAGTATTATCAGTATAACCGTAAATTACGATATCCGTATCAGCATAGCTTTGAAAAACCGGAACCAATTTATCAAGGTTTGCTTTGGCAGAAGCTGTCAGTGTCGATTTGTTAGTATCAAAACGAACGGCATTTTCTCCCAATACCAATTTAATACCCTCTCCAACTCTTTCTACTTCGGCACCTGGTACAGCCTGCTCGATTTCACGAGCCTGTTTGTCCATTTTGTTTCCGATAACACCACCGGCAACACCACCAACAACACCACCAAGAACCGCACCTAAAGCACCATTTCCACCTTTACCGATATTGTTTCCAAGTACACCTCCTAAAACCGCACCAGCTACAGCACCGATACCGGCACCTTTTTGTGTATTATTTGCGTTTTTAACCGAATCACAACTTGTAAAAATGGATCCGATCATAAATACCGCTGCTATTGTATAAATTGTTATCTTTTTCATATTCCTGATTTTATTTTTTAATTAGTTCAATTTTTCAAACTGGTATACAACGTCTGTAAGTTTACCACCTACGTTGATTTTATCGATCAACTGGAATGATGTTTCCGACTGATTTGCTAATTTCAACACATAACCTTCTTTCACTTTTTTGGCTTTTTCGCCCGCATCCAGAAGTTTTAAAACAAACTCTCCTTCTTTATTTACAAACCAGGTAAAAGCAGAAGCGAAAGCCGGGCAATTGGCTTTTTCCAGGGCCATATTCCCTTTGTTGTTGTTTGAAATAAATTTCCAGCTGCTTCCCTCAAAGCACTTTGAATCGGCGATCTGAAACGAATTCACCTTAATGTATTCTGAACCCGGGTAACTAACAGAGCTTAAAACCCAGTTACCTTTAATTGCAACCTGTGAAGTTCGGTCTAACTTCGTGTTGGTTACCGACGTTGACTTACATGAAAACAGCATCATGGTAAGTACACTTAAGAAAATTAATTTTTTCATATAGAGCGCTTTAAAATAACTAACACAAATATACTACCTACAGCATTAATTTGTTAAATTTTGAGTAAGAATTTTTCCACTATAAGATGCATTTCGGTCATTTTGTCACATTTTTTTGGTTTGGTACTTAATTTGTATAAATCAGAAAAAGTTTAACAAAAAAAATACAGCTTATATATGACTACAGGAAAAATCAATGTATCGGTAGAAAACATCTTTCCTTTAATCAAGAAGTTTTTATACAGCGACCACGAAATTTTCCTTCGTGAACTTGTATCAAATGCGACGGATGCCACGCTAAAGTTAAAACATTTAACCAGTATTGGTGAGGCAAAAGTGGATTATGGAAATCCGGTTATCGAGGTAAAGATCGACAAAGACAATAAAAAAATACATATTATCGACCAGGGATTGGGTATGACAGCCGAAGAGGTTGAAAAATACATCAATCAGGTTGCCTTTTCCGGAGCGGAAGAGTTTTTGGAAAAATACAAAGATTCGGCTAAAGACTCGGGAATCATCGGGCATTTCGGACTTGGTTTTTACTCGGCTTTTATGGTTGCCGAAAAAGTGGAAATCATCACCAAATCCCACAAAGACGAACCGGCTGCACACTGGACTTGCGACGGAAGTCCGGAATTTACGCTAGTAGCGTCTGACAAAACCGACCGGGGAACGGAAATTATCCTACATATTGCCGAAGATTCACTGGAATTCCTGGAAGAAGGAAAAATCCGTGAGTTATTGATCAAATACAATAAATTTATGCCGGTTCCGATCAAATTCGGAACACGCACCGAAAAAGTAACCACCGGCGAAGGTGACGATGCTACGGAAGAAACAATTACCGTAGACAACATCATCAACAACCCGAACCCGGCCTGGACCAAACAACCAAGCGATCTTAACGATGCCGATTATAAAAACTTCTACCGCGAATTGTATCCGATGCAATTCGAAGAACCGTTATTCAACATCCACTTAAATGTTGATTATCCGTTTAACCTGACCGGTATTTTGTATTTCCCGAAAATGTCGGCCGATTTACAAATCCAAAAAGACAAAATCCAGTTGTACCAAAACCAGGTTTTTGTGACGGATAATGTAGAAGGAATCGTTCCGGAATTTTTAACAATGCTAAAAGGAGTTATCGACTCTCCGGATATTCCGTTAAACGTATCGCGTTCGTATTTACAGGCGGATGGAAACGTAAAGAAAATTTCAAACTATATTACCCGTAAGGTAGCCGATAAATTAAAATCGTTGTTTACTGAAAACCGCGAGGACTTCGAACAAAAATGGAACGACATTAAAATCGTTTTGGAATACGGAATGTTATCCGAACCGAAATTCTATGAAAAAGCAGGTGCTTTCGTTTTATATCCTTCCGTAGATGGAAAATACTATACGCTGGAAGAATTAAAAGAGGCCATAAAAGACAAACAAACGGACAAAGACGACAAACTAGTGGTTCTGTACGCTTCGAATAAAGATGTACAACACAGCTATATCGAATCGGCTAAAGAAAAAGGTTATGAAGTACTATTATTGGATAGCCCGATCGTATCGCACCTGATTCAGAAACTGGAAGCCGATAATGAAAAACTGACATTCACCCGCGTGGATTCGGATCACGTTGACAATCTGATTAAAAAGGATGACAACCCGATTTCGAAACTATCGGAAGACGAGCAAAACAATCTGAAAACGGTTTTGGAAGAAATCGTACCAAAAACATCGTATACGGTTCAGTTGGAAGCGATGGACAGTAAAGCAGCTCCATTTATGATCACGCAACCGGAGTTTATGCGCCGAATGAAAGAAATGAGTCAGTCCGGTGGTGGCGGTATGTTTGGTATGGGTAATTTCCCGGAAATGTATAACCTGATCATCAATACCAATTCTGATCTGGCCACTACAATTTTAAACACAGCCGACAAACAGGTACAGGAAGGTCTTGTAAAACAGGCTTTGGATTTGGCTAAGCTATCTCAGAATCTTTTAAAAGGAGAAGAGCTAACCGCCTTTGTAAAACGTAATTTCGAGTTAATCAAATAACTCCAATTATTATATTCGATTATTTAGGAAAAGCAGCAGGAACACCTGTTGCTTTTTTTATATCGGAATTATTCCGATAACTGTATTGCATTGTCCTTCTCTTCCTCCGATAATTCGGCTTCATCGACTTCCTCAAAATTAATATACTTAAAGTTGATATTGATGATATCTGAATTTGGAATCATCAGATAACGGCTGGAGATCACATAGTAATCTTCATCTCCGGCTTTATCATGTTCCAGATACCTCCGAATCGGATACTTTAAATGTACGGCTTCCAAATCGCCTTTACCATCTACATAATAATTAAAATATTCGCCGGTATACAATACCGTACGGCCATTTACCTTACAAAGTACATTGATAATTTTATTGGTAATTTCTTCGTATTCATCCGGAACATCGGGAAAATCCAGACATTCTCCGGAAAAGATATAATGCCATTTATTTGAAAAACGAAAATAACGGAACCTTCGGTCTAATTTAAAAAAGCGAACTATTTTTCGCAGTAAATAACCCGCTACAAAAGAGGTTTTAAAAAGAATTAGATTGTAAAAAAATATGGCGTATTTATAATCGTTTAATTGGGCAAAACTGGCATCAGCTTTTTGGGAAGTTCCCAAAACCAGATTCCCCAATTGCACAAAATCGACAGAATATCGGGTGGCATTCTGTATGATCGCAACAAAGATGATGTGTAGTGTGAGTGCAGGAATGATCGACCAGGTTAATTCATTAACCAGATTTCTATTGGAATCTGCGACACTTAATTTGGAAGAATTATAAGCGATTCGGGCCAAAAAACCCGGAGCAAGGATGATAAACAATAATACTGTTGTAAAAGCAATATTCATCCGGTTATCCCAATTCCCTTACTCTAAAATAGCGCCCTCCGATTTTTACTAACTGGCTTTCTCCGCTAACGGCACTTATTTTGTGCGCAATACGAACCAGTCCGCTTCCAATTTCGGGATTGGAAGTAACCGAAGCTTTTCCGCTCTTATGTATAAACTTTAACATTGAAAAAGTATTAGTTCTTACAAATATACAAATAATTTCTACTCAAAAAAACCGGTAAGTGAATAGCAATCAAAAATATAAGTGACTTCCTGCCATTATTACAGCAAAAAAGTAATTTTTCGAAATAACAATCTCCTCATTCAGTGCCACACTATTAAGTTCACAAAACAAACACTTACAAAACCATAAAACACACAAATTGTCTAAATAATATTTTATTAATACAATAATAATACTCAATACGTAATAATTTTAATACATTTTAATACATTTGGTGTACAAAACCTTAAATCTATTTCTATGAAGAAAATTACTTTTTATGCTATGACCTTGTTTGTAGCATTGGTAGGCAGCTCTGTTTTCGCACAAACTGCACAACAAAATTTAGACTACGCAATTCAGTCGGCCGAAAACATCCAACAGGATACACCAGCTGCTAAAACGGCAGCGGTACAATTGGCAAAACAAATCGTATTATTAAATGCACCAAATGCACAACAATTTTACGATGCCATGTTTGTTCAGGTAAACTCCATCCAAAACAATTCTGACGATGTGGATTATTTTGCCAGCCTAGCGCGTACAGCCTCTCAAAATGCCTTTTCAACTGCCAGCATTAACGCTATCACTGCCGAATTGGTAAACTTAAACGATATCCTTATCGGATTAACGTTCCAAATCAACGATGCTTTAGCTGCAAATGATAACGCTACCGCTTTAAACCTGATTCCAAATGTAAAAAGCGTATTGGATCAGCAATACACTACAACGACAAGCCTTATCAACGAAATCAATTCGGTTGCTACCGCTATAAAAACCTACAACGTTTGTATGAAACTGGTAGATCACCTTGGAAATCCAGTTACCTACAACGACTTACACGGTTATTATGCCTATAACGACGCAAATGTATATTTCTACCCTGAAAATTACGGTGACTGTTATAGCAACTTAGCTCCGGGTACCTACACATTCCGTGCTTATAACGGTTATTTTAGTGGTGCTTCTGCAACTACTGTGACCTTATCGGATAGCCTTGTAAATGCTAACGGTGTTATCGAAGTAACTTTAGTATACTGGTCGGAATAATCACTGATCAACAATGATATTTTAAAAAGGATTGATGCTATAATCAATCCTTTTTTTTATGTATATCACTCAAAATCAACACCTACTTTGTCAAAACATTATTTTTTTTCCGATTGATTATTCTAACTAAATGGTATAGCTTATCTTTGCAGGCTGTTTTAAAATCAAATAATAATGTCAGGAAACAAAGTTTTAAAAGGAGTTTTTTTAGTCGGTTTGGGTGCTACCAGTTATGGAATGCTGGCAACATTTGTAAAACTTGCCTATCAGGAAAACTACACCACTGCCGAGGTTACGTCGTCCCAGTTTATTTTGGGAATCATCGGAATCCTAATCATCAATGCTTTTCAGAAATCCAAAAATAAAGGTACTGTCGTAAAAGCCACCAAAAAGAATATTGCTCAGTTAATGCTGGCCGGAACATCATTAGGGATGACCAGCGTTTTCTATTATCTTGCCGTAAAATACATTCCCGTATCCATTGGTATCGTTTTACTAATGCAAACGGTATGGATGGGCGTTTTACTGGAAATGTTTATCGACAAAAAACTACCGTCATTACAAAAAGTAATATCGGTGATCATTGTTTTAGGAGGTACTGCACTGGCAACCAACATCTTTAAAAACGAAATTCAGCTGGACTGGCGCGGATTAATGTGGGGAATGCTTGCAGCTGCTTCCTTCACAACAACCATGTTTACCGCCAACAGTGTTGCTACCGGAATATCGCCGGCACAACGAAGCTTATACATGCTATTGGGCGGTGCTGTAATTGTATTCGGATTCGGGATTTTTACACAAACCACACCATATAACTTTGGGATTTTCTTAAAATGGGGAATTGTACTATCCCTTTTCGGGACCATTATTCCACCAATGTTGATGAACGCCGGATTTCCACATACCGGAATCGGATTAGGTAGTATCGTTTCGTCATTGGAATTACCCGTTTCGGTTATGATGGCTTTTGTGATTCTTAACGAAACCGTAGTCTTAACACAATGGATGGGTATTTTACTCATCATTCTCGCCATTATCATTATGAACATTTCGTTCAAAAAAAAGAATTAATATAGAATTTTCTGGTAAAAATGATTATATTCGTAATACGGATATAATCATTTAACTACCTGGAAATGAGTTTAACCTGGCAATCCCTTTTACCTCTTTCGCTTTGCAGCACATCGGTTGCCGGTTTCTACAGAAGTAGTGCATTATATACGCAAAGCCCCTCTTTTACTATTCCGGATTTCCACCCGAATAACGCTTTTATTTCGATTCCGGTTATACAATCCCTAATTTCCTTTTCCGCCTTTTTACCGGTTTGGTTATGGCAACAGTATGCTTTACTGTTCGACCGCACTACATTTCTATGCCCTAAATATTTTGATCAAGCCTCTCATTTTCCCTAAAATACATTTATTACAATTGTTTAACTAATCCCTTTATTTTATGAAAAAACTTATCGCAGAATTCATTGGAACATTTTGGTTGGTTTTAGGAGGTTGTGGTAGCGCAGTGCTGGCCTGTAACTTTCCCGACGCAGGAATTGGTTTTGTTGGAGTCGCTTTGGCTTTCGGACTTACCGTACTGACAATTGCTTATTCGCTTGGGCATATTTCCGGCGCACATCTTAACCCGGCGGTTTCTATCGGATTGTGGGTTGGCGGTCGTTTCGATACCAAAGAACTCATCCCCTATATCGTCGCTCAGGTTTTGGGCGGTATAGCCGCAGCAGCGATATTGTATGTGATTGCAACAGGTAACGGTAGTGATATTGGCGGATTTGCTTCCAATGGTTATGGCGAACTTTCGCCGGGCAAATACAGTATGAATGCCGCTTTTCTCACCGAAGTTGTAATGACCTTTATCTTCCTGATTGTGATTCTGGGCGCTACAGACGACAGAGCACCAAAAGGTTTTGCCGGATTGGCCATCGGATTGGCTTTAACGCTGATTCATTTGATCAGTATTCCGGTTACAAACACTTCTGTAAATCCAGCCCGTAGTATCAGTCAGGCGGTTTTTGTAGGTGGCGAAGCGTTAAGCCAGTTATGGTTGTTTATCGTGGCACCAATTATTGGCGCACTGATTGCCGGCATTGTTTATAAATCCATATTTAGCAAAGAATAGTGAATCAAAAAATACATTTTAGAAAAACGGCCTTATCGATAAGGTCGTTTTTTTATCCGCTTTTTCCACATTCCTTTTGACTCCATAAAAAAAACACATTTCGTCCCACATCCTCCACAACCACTTCGGAACAATCTCAATAAGTCTACTATTTTCTTATTATTTGTCTAAAACCCTCCTTTTTAATTCAGCCAACAATTAAAAAGTTCGCTATACATCGATTCTAAACTGCAAAAAAAATTATGGATCCGCTAAATAAACACCTTTGAAGGACTATTTTTTTGCTCATTTTTCAAAAGCAAAAAACATTTTGGTCTGATTTTTGAAAAATCAAAAAAAATGACAACACCCTATTGCTCAATTCATTTTTTTAGTAATATTGAGTGTGTAAATAAACCATTAAAAACATTTATTTGATTAATTTTTCATCTGATGAAAAAAAGCAAAGTTTTAGAATTCGACAAGGAAACAATTGATAGAATTGTCACTATGGCTCAGGAGGAAAAAAGACCTTTTGAAGTAATTAAGGAAGAATTTGGAATTTCTGAAAGCGAAGTTACCGAAATGGTTCGCAAAAAGTTATCAAAAGACAATTTTGAACTTTGGAAAAAAAAGGTTACTGCCAATAAACCAAAACCAAAGCCACAACGCTATAACGATCTGGAAGATGATGATCTGGACAGTAAATACTACTTTAAAAATAAATTCGATTAAATCTACTGAGGCCTGTTAAAACGGGCCTTTTTATATACTTAGACACTCTTAACAACCATGATCAAAAAAATTGTACTATCCCTTTTCCTTTGTATTTCAATACCCGCCATCGCACAGGAAACACCGTTTAAAATAACCGAAATACAGGTCAATCCCTTATTAAAAGGCGATCTGTATACACCGGCTCCCGAAGTCAAAAAACCAACATTGATCATCCTAATTGCCGGTTCCGGGCCAACCAATCGGAACGGAAATCAGATTGGCATACAAAACAATTCGCTAAAATACCTGGCCGAAGATCTGGCTAAGGAACACCGAGCTGTCTTTACCTACGACAAACGGGTGATTGCACAAATCATTGCCGGAACGGTTAACGAAAAAGACATGCGTTTTGAGGATATGATTACCGATGCCGCAACAGTTTTTGATCATTTTAAAAAAACCGGAAACTATAGTAAAATCGTTTTTATCGGTCATAGTGAAGGTTCTCAAATCGGTATGATCGCAGCGCGACAAACCAAGGCCGACGGATTTATATCGATTGCCGGACCGGGAAGACCGATAGACGAAATATTAATTGATCAGATCACCAAACAGGCTCCTAGTGTAAAAGAAGAACTGATAGTTAGTCTTGAAAAAATAAAAAAAGGAGAAACGGTGACCGTAAAAAGTCCGTTGTTGAGCTCTATGTTTCGGGAAAGCGTTCAGCCCTATATGACCTCATGGATAAAATACAAGCCGCAACAGGAAATCCAGAAATTAAAAATTCCGGTATTACTCCTTAACGGAACCAAAGACTTACAGGTACCCGAATCGGAAGCCGAAGTATTAAAAAAGGCAAAACCGGACGCTACACTAACAATAATTCCAAACATGAATCACGTCTTAAAAACCATAACCGGGGACGATGCTGAAAACCGGGCTTCCTATAGTAAGCCAGAAACCCATAATACACCGGAGCTGGTTCAGGCGATAAATCTTTTCTTAAAAAAGCATAAATTGTAACAAAAAAGCAATTTCAAACACCTATATACAACTAAAAATATTACAATGAAAAGACTTATCTATACATTGGCAATGGCTGCTATGGTAATGAGCTGTAAAACAGCACAACAAGCACAGGCAGTTGCAGTAAACGATGTAAAAGTTGCTATTGATTTAAAAAATGTAAAAGACGACAAAGTAATGGTTACCATTATGGCACCATCATTTACGACTGAAACCGCAACCTTTCATATCCCGAAAATTATTCCGGGAACCTATTCCGAAGACGATTACGGTAAATTTATCGATGATTTTAAAGCCTATGATGCCAAAGGAAATCTTCTTCCGGTAAGTAAATCCGATGCCAATTCCTGGCAGATTTCCAATGCCAATACTTTAAGTAAAGTAACCTATTGGGTAAACGACACCTATGATGTGGAAAGTACACATGATATTTTTTCTCCGGCCGGAACCAATATTGCCGCAAATGAAAACTTTATGCTGAATACGCATGGATTTGTCGGTTATTTCCAAGGGAAAGGTGAAATCCCGTACACCGTAACCGTATCGCATCCGGCAACGTTATGGGGTGCTACTTCTTTAACCGACACCGATCCGAGTAACGAACAGGATATTTTTACAACTTCGCGTTATGCCGAACTGGTCGATAATCCGATTATGTATTCCAAACCCGATTATACCACTTTTACAGTTGACGGAATGGAAATCCTGATCAGCGTATACTCGCCAAACGGAACCTACACCGCCAAAGACATCACTCCGGAAATGGAAACGATGATGCGTGCTCAGAAAAAATTCTTAGGTCCGTTTAACACAACCAAAAAATACAGTGTGTTATTATACCTTTCGGATATGAAAAAACCGGATGCCAAAGGATTCGGTGCTTTAGAACACACGACTTCTACAACGGTGGTTATGCCGGAAATGATGCCAAAAGCGCAGTTGGTTGAACAATTAAAAGACGTCGTTTCCCATGAGTTTTTCCATATTGTAACGCCGTTGAGCATCCACTCAAACGAAATTCAGTATTTCGATTACAATACTCCTAAAATGTCCGAGCACTTATGGATGTATGAAGGGGTAACGGAATACTTTGCTAACCTGTTCCAGGTGAACCAGGGCTTGATTTCGGAAGATGATTTTTACGGTAGAATGTCTGAAAAGATCGCAACCTCAAAACGTTTCGACGACAAAATGCCGTTTACAAAAATGAGTAAAAACATTTTGGATAAGGAGTATAAAGATTCGTATTACAACGTATACCAAAAAGGTGCTTTGATCGCTATGTGTATCGACATTCAGATGCGTGAAAGCAGCAACGGTCAGCGGGGTATTTTAAGTCTGATGCAAGCCTTATCCAAAGAATACGGAAATAGCCGACCGTTTAACGACAACGAATTGTTTGCTAAAATTACGGCCTTAACCTACCCGGAAGTGGGCGAATTCCTGACTAAATATGTAGCGGGTGACACGCCAATTCCGTACGATGTTTATTTTGCCAAAGTTGGTGTAAAAGAAGGAGCCGTAAAAAAACCTGCCAATCCGTTCTTAAAAGGCGAAATGCCATATATCACGGTAAATCCGGCGACTAAAGAGATTGTAGTACTTCCGGAGATCGAACTAAATGCTTTTATGAAAAAAATTGGTTTGAAAAACGGCGATACGATCCTTTCCATTAACGGAACAGCCTATAACCTTGACAACATCTACGAAATGATCATGTCTAGTATCGATTGGAAAGAAAACGATCCGATCACCATGCAGATAAAACGCAATAACAAGGAACTAACCTTAAAAGGAAAAGTAACCCTAAGCATGGAAGATGTAGAAGGATTACACTTTACTGATACTTCTAAAGCCAAACTAAAAGAAGCCTGGTTAAAAGGATAATCCAAAATAAAACCGCCTTTCGGCCTCAATAAAAAACCTGTTCTAACCAACAGGTTTTTTTATACCCGGAGATGAAAAACACTATTTGTATCACATCCTTAGTAACTGACTATTTTTTTCTTTACTTTGCACTCTTTAAAAATCGCTTTTATAATGAAAAAAACACTGATAACCTTATGTACTGTCGCTTTACTCGCTATAGCCTGTAAAAAAGAAAACGAAGTAGCGGGTAATAGCCTTCACCTTACAGGATCGGTAGACGGACTCAAACAAGGTAAACTATATCTAAAAAAAATAGTTGACACTTCTTTTGTTACGATCGACAGTTTTACGATTAAAGGGAATTCCAATTTTGAAAGCACTATAAAAATTGATCATCCGGAGATGTACTATCTGTTTTTAGACCGTGGTACTTCAAAGTCTCATGACAACAGTCTGATGTTTTTTGCAGAACCTGGAAATATGACCATCAAAACCACCTTAAAAGAGTTTTATGCAAAAACTAAGGTTACAGGCTCTAAAAACAACGAGTTGTATGAAGATTACAAAAAAATAAAATCGCGTTATACAGACGAGGAAAATCAAGCGTTAAGTATGATGTTATTTGCTCAGAAGATGCGTGACACCAAGATGCTGGACAGTCTTAAAGGCCGTAATGAAAAACTGGTGATTCGCCGTTATCTGAGTGCGGTTAATTTTGCCGTAAACAACGCCAAATACGACGTAGCTCCCTATATTGCGTTAACCGATATTTACGATGCGAATATCAAATATCTGGATACGATTCAGAAATCGCTATCGCCAGAAGTCTCGCATTCTCATTATGGAAAACTACTACAGGAATTTATTAGCAAACGCAAGCAACAGGAAGCAAATCCTTCCAAATAATAAAGATAAAAGCGGCTTAGAAATAAGCCGCTTTTTTATTACTCACTTTACACAGCGAGCAGCTTTATCAAATTCCCAAAAACTTTATTGTTTCTAATCTACCCGCATCACTGCTATACGTTAATAAATACAGTCCTCCTTCTTTAAAAAAGTCAGGTTTTACCGGGAAATGGTTAAGACCTTCTTCTACTGTAATCGATTCATCATACAACTGATTGGAATGGATATCAAATATCCGAATCGTTGCTTTCTCCGGTTTATCAGAAACAATTTCTAAATTATAGTATCCAATCTGAAAATTGGGATATAACATCCGAATAAAAAAATCACTATTTACCACATCTCTTTTTTGTCTTGCTTCAGCATCACCTCGATCTCTCTGATCATATATATTAATGTATATTTGATTGGGATCAATACTTACATCATTAAAAAAGAGATTTTGAAATAAACTAGGCTTTGTGTTTAGTCTACGTATCATCAGTTCTTCCTGTCCTTTGGTAAAAAGCCATCTACAGGGTCCATAATCCATAATATTTTCGACTTGTCTTATCTGTCCATAACACGATGGCAGATTCTCGCAGGGATTGTTTATACCTCTTTCATTTGGACCACCAGGATCATTTAAATACCATAAGGCGCCTTCAGCCGGTGGGGTATCTAAAACCATATCACCTCCTCTGGCTTGAATACATCCTCCTTCGAATGGATGTAACAGACCAAAATAATGCCCAAATTCATGAGCCAGAGTAGATCCGGGGGTTCCATATACCTCAGGATCATCATTAAACATTCTACTATACGAAAAAACTGTATAATCCTGATTAGAAATTACTGCGTTTCCATTGAGTGACGTTCCCCGGATAACTCTTTCACTTGGTTTACTGGGATAATATTTTACCAGAGAATGCACATAGATTAACAACATTGTTTCATCATCATTAGCATCAACCATAGCTTCATGCTCGTATTTTTTTTTGTAAATCGGTATTTCAAAATTATATCTTTCAGCTGTTGCTTTTTTTATATATAAATCAACATTTTTGAAAAAAAATCTTGGATTACCAATTTCTGCTTTAATCCGAGCATTTTTGATGTTTCCTGTTTTTGCCGTGTAATAACTATTCATCTCTCTTACATAGTTTCCTATTTTTTCCTTGTAAAAAGCAGCATCTCTGGAATCATAGGGAGACTCCAAAACGATGATCTTTAGTTTTTTTATGATTTTATATTCATTGGTTTTTTCTTCAACATTAAAGTTAACGATGTTATTTCCTGTTACTCCTGGTATTTTAAATTCATATAAAGTAGCATCTTGAATCGTAACCTTAACCAATACGGGTTGCTTCCCCGATTGCAGTTCCGTTATAACCTTCTGACATAGTGGTTCCCTCACTTCAGGACTACCGTAAAAATAAAAAATCCCTACTTTCCATCCCAACCATATCAAACCTCTTAAATAAGCATATTGACACAATGAATTATCCCAACCGCTCCTGGAAGTGGCTCCAAGCATCTTTACATTATTGGAATCCGTTTCTCCCAATACCTCAGTTTTGCCAGTATATCTATCAAAAAGAAAAGCATATGGAACTCTGTTTGTTTTTTCTACAAATTCGTCAATACTTGTAATATCACTATAAGCACCATATACTAACTTATCTCTTGCACTGCCAAGTGATATTCCAAGCATTTTTTGAATTCCATTACTCTCATTCTTATCATACGCATAAACCTCAACAGAAATTCGCCCTCCCGGCTTATTAATTTTTCCTTTAATACCTCCTGATAAATCTGCATTTATACGCAGCAACTTACCAAAATCCAATGTCACCATGTCATCTTCAGAAACCCCATAATCTAATTTTGGATTTAACGACCAAAAAACTTTTTCTCCGACAATACTAATTTTTTTGCTTTTATACACTCTTGGAGAATTTGAAAAGCCTTTGATTTCATTAAAAGGCGGTTCTAAAAAACTATGTTCAGCGTAGTAAAAATCTATTTTTTTTAATTCTCTTTCCAGTATGACAACTTCCGGATCCGAATCGCTAAAGCCATAAATAATAATTTTACCCATTCCATCTTTCCGAATCATTCTTGCCATTTCCTGAGCTGTATTTTGCAGTATAGGCGCCCCCATTAAAGTAATATTACTCACCCTATCAGCAAGAATATATCTGGAAAGCTGTAAGTCATCATAGTAACCAGGTACTGGTATCCTATTCGGTATTCCACGGTCTTTATCTGGACCATTACTGACCAATTGATATTGATGGTTAATATTATAAGCATTTTTAAACCCCGAAACCAAATTATGATCTACAATTCTTCCTTCTCCATAAAAATCAATTAAATAGACATAGGCATTCGGTGTTGGTATTGGGATTATATTGGTACTAGATATTGAGGTTTCCTGATCAGAATAAGGGTAATGTAAATTTACATTGTCTATATAATTCGGCGCTTCACTGTTATGCCATTTCTCCCGGCTGGCGCCTTGTGAAAAAGACAGCGTTGTTTTTAAGGTCAAAATCAGTAGAAATAATAAATATTTTCTCATAGTTTATTTTATTATTTGGCACACTCTTCTTTCAGTTTTTTTATTTCCTCGTTTAAAGAAATGGTATATAAGGTAAGTTCTTCTACTTTTTGCAACAAAATCATATTCATTTGATGTGCTGTATAGCCCTTTTCTTTTACGCTTTCTCCTGAAGGTACATCCGGTAAATGTTTATTTTGATTGATATACGATTTTACTTTTTCTAAAGGCATCAAATCATAACCGGAATCAAAAACGTCATCCCTCCATTCCTTCACACCAGCAAACGCAAAATCTTCTGAAACGACTCCTTGTTCCACCCAAAGACTATATCTGGATAAATATTCAGGGTTAAATTTTGATAATCTCCCCGTTGCAGCCAATCCTGCTTTTGCGCCAATATAAGTAGCTCCAGCAACTGTTAAAACAGCATCTTCAACATGTCGGTCTGAATTAATTGACACCTTTATCATATCGGCTTGCGTGCCATAATCCAAATAGATATCACGGCTTTGTAAAAATACTGTATCATCACCATCTCCAATAGTTATTTTATTTCCCGTTTTAGATTCTAGAAACATCCCATTCTCGTCGCCGGTACTGATTAAATGGGTACTCTCTCCACCGACATGAATTTTAAAATTATCCCATGTATTGTCAACTTCATTTAAACTTTGAACCTCAAAATCACCTCTGAGATGGAGTTCACAATTCGGGTTTGTGGTTCCAATTCCAACTTTTCCATCCGCCTGGATCCGCATTATTTCTTTTCCATAAGACTGGGGATTCTTAGTAATATCTGCTCCTTTGGAACTTATAAACCGAAAACCCTTTGAATAAGAATGCGTAGAACTATTTAATGGTGATTTAGGATTAATTGAAAAATTTAAAAAATTATCTTTCCCGTAAAATATAGAAGATCGTGCATCACCAGCGGTTAAAAAAAGAAATGGAAAAACATTCTCATTTGAAACTGCCGACTGTTCGTCATTTGCAGAAAGAGAGAACATCGCATTTCTGCTAGTGGTTGGTATTTGAAGTGATACTGTATAATCTGAAAGGTTTTTCAACTGCATTAATAAATCACCGAATGACCTCCCTCCATTGTCCCACCATCTAAATCCTTCACCCCCCGGATAAGCATTACGATCATCAATGCTCCATGACCATCCATTATTAACCGTATAGCTATCAAATGCTCCTGAAGATGCTGCTTCGTCCTGAGCGGTAACATTTGAAACAAATAATAAAAAAAGTGTTGTTAGTAAAAACTGTAATTGTGTTTGCTGTTTTTTCATGTTGTTTCTATTTTAAATTAAATACTAAAAAGACTAATCAAAATCAATTAATAAGGAATAATTCCTGTATTTTTTGTCTGATAAACAAATTGATACCAAAATAAAAGGGGAAATTCAGATGCTATTGTTCAGGAATTCTTTGCCAGTACATACCTGAACAATACTTTTAACACATGCAAACCGATACAATTTCGAAACGTTTTCTAACACAACGTATCGGGAATCACAAATAGGGAAATAGGGTGAATCGTAAAAAGAAAGAATTTAATATAAAGGCCGGTTTTTATCAGAATCTGACACTATAAAACTACTAAAATACCGAAGAACAAAAAAGGTAATCCAAGGACTACAAAAAGACTTTTAAGTAGAGAACATAGGAAACACAAAAAAAGAGCTGTACTCGCTTAAAAACAACATTCAGTACAGAGTATACTTCCAATGCTATTCTTTGTTGCAGTTTGATAGGTATAAAAAAAGCAAAAGGGACTAACCATTCGGTAGTCCCTTTCTAAACCTTTATAAAATAAAAAAACCACTTTCTTCAAGTGGCTTAAAGATAGATGATTGAGCCGATGGAGGGACTCGAACCCACGACCTGCTGATTACAAATCAGCTGCTCTAGCCAGCTGAGCTACACCGGCGTCTCAAATCAGTTTAAACACGAGACTATTATAAAAATGGTCTGTATTTTATTTTTCAGTACAACCACAAAATGTGGCAAAAAATTGAGCCGATGGAGGGACTCGAACCCACGACCTGCTGATTACAAATCAGCTGCTCTAGCCAGCTGAGCTACACCGGCGTCTCAATTCGGTTGCAAATATAAGGCTGTTTTTGAAACTTCCAAATATTTTTTAAGCACTTTTTATTGATTTTTCTGACTACAGCGCGTTAACTTTATCAACCAACTGATTTGCAGCCTCTTCTAATTCTTTATTAATTTGTTTAAAATGCGCTTTTTTATTTTCAACATTTTTCTGGTTCACTTTTGTAACCAAATTATCAAAAGTTGCGATCGCTTCCGTTACCAAGGCGTCTGAAGCTTCTGTTGGTTTACCAGTGGTAGTCATCTCCCAAATGTAAACTGCTTCGATAATATCACCTAAAACGTAATTGATGTCTTTTTTTAAATTTCTAACGCTTGCCATTTTTCTAATGTTTAAAATTTCGATGGCAAAATTACAACTATTCTTTTGATTACATATTAAGAAATGAATATTTCTAATAATGAAGCGGTTCCACTAAGTTCAAAATCGGTTATTATAGCCGGAATTAACACCGTATCCCCTTTTTGAAAAGTGGTTACCCTTCCATTGGTCTGAATGGAAAAAGTCCCTTCCGTACAAACCAGAACGGTAAAGGAATCGGATGTTTTTTGAAAAGTAAGTTTCCCTTCCAACGGGATAAAATGGGTTGTAAAATACGGGCAATCGACGATAGGGTTGGACGTATTTACTCGTTTGGAATAATCACATTTTGTATTGGAAACGGTATAATCGATCGCATCCAAAGCCAGATCGATATGCAATTCCCGTGATTTTCCTTCGGCATCTACGCGATCCCAGTCGTATACCCGATAGGTAATATCGGAAGTTTGTTGTATTTCTGCGATAACGATTCCGGCACCAATCGCGTGAATGGTTCCTGTTTCCAGAAAAAAAACATCGCCGGGAGCCACTTTTATCTCTTTAAGTATCTTGGTAAGGGTTTTGTTTTCCAGATGGTACAGGTATTCTTCCGGAGAAGCCTCTTTTTCGAATCCTACGATAATCCGCGCATCCGGATCGGCCTGCATCACATACCACATTTCGGTTTTTCCAAAGGAATTGTGACGGATACGTGCCAATTCATCATTGGGATGCAACTGAATTGATAAATCTTCTTTGGCATCCAAAAATTTAAATAATAAAGGAAAGGCTGTTCCGAAGGTTGCATAAACCTTTTTCCCCAACAAAGCTTCCGGATCCATATCCAGAAGTTCTTCCAATGATTTTCCGGCCAGCTGACCATTTTTAACCACACTGATATCACCGGGAACTGTAGATATCTCCCAGCTTTCACCTGTGGTTTGCGATATGATATCTTTATTAAGTAAGGACGATAATTTGGTACCTCCCCAAATTCTGTCTTTTAAAATGGGGGTAAATAATAACGGATACCAATCTATTGCCATAAATCTATTCATTCATTTTATTAGATTAGCAAAAATGCAAAAAAGTTTTGGAAATAACCAATCAAAAATTTTATTAGTTACATTAAAAACTATTTCATCGATCGGATTGCTTCAAGGGCTTTAGGCATATGCTGGCTCGCGTTCATACTGTTAAACACCATACGAACAATCCCGTCACGATCTACAATATAGGTTACCCGTCCCGGTAGCAATCCCAACAGATTTGTCGGAACGCCAAATTGTTTTCGGATGGCATTTTCTTTGTCGGCCAACAAAATAAAAGGCAGCTTATACCGACTGGCAAATTTTTGATGCGAAGCACTACTATCGCCGCTTATCCCGATTATTTCAGCTCCCAAATCGGAAAAGTCTTCATAACTATCCCGGAAAGCACAGGCTTCTTTGGTACAACCGGGCGTATCGTCTTTCGGATAAAAGTAGATCACCAATGGTTTTTTACCCAAAAGAGTATTTATCGAAAAGACAGCACCAGTAGCATCTGTCGTTTCAAATTCCGGAATACAGTCACCCACTTTTATACGCATCTTATTTTCCGTTATAGGTTACAAAATTTCTTGGTGTTTCATAAAGCACCACTTCCAACTCCTTATCGGTTGCTATTTCTTTTCGGAGCTTATCCCATATCACAACTGCAATATGCTCGGCAGTAGGATTCAGGTTTTCAAATTCCGGCACATCGAGGTTCAGATTTTTGTGATCCAATCGTTCTTCCACTTCCCGTTGAATAATAGCGGCCAATTCGCCAAGATCCATAACATAACCGGTTTCCGGATCGATTTCGCCGGTAACACTTACAATAAGTTCATAGTTATGCCCATGGTAATTGGGATTGTTACATTTTCCAAAAACGGCCTGGTTTTTTTCGAATGTCCAATCTTTACGATACAAACGGTGGGCAGCATTAAAATGGGCTTTACGGCTAACAGTTACTCTCATGTTTCTATTTTAAACTTTATGTGCTTCCAGATAATGATAAAACTTATCGAAGATAATTTTAAACCAAACCGTATAAATTTCCGGATGTAATTCCATATCTTCTTTAACCGCTTCAATGGTCATCCATTTCCAGCTTTCTACCTCATCCGGGTTAATTTGCGGCACCGCATTATAATACCCAATCATCACGTGATCCAGTTCGTGTTCGGTCAGTCCATTATCAAAAGGCGCTTTATAAATAAAGGAGAAAAGTTCTTTTAACTCGGTTGTAAATCCCATTTCTTCCTGTAATCGGCGCGATCCGGCCTGTATATTATTTTCCCCTTCCCTTTGATGACTGCAACAGGTATTGGTCCATAATAACGGCGAGTGGTATTTATGATGTGCCCTTTGCTGTAACATGATTTCGTTTTTATCGTTCAGCACAAAAACCGAAAAAGCACGGTGCAACAATGCTTTTTCATGCGCTTCCATTTTCGGCATCAATCCAATAGGTTCGTCTTTTTCGTTTACTAATATTACTTTCTCTTCTGTCATAGCTTCGGATTACCCGCCAAAAATACGAAAAAGAAACGGTTTATACCGCTTCCGATCACCATTGCCGACACTAAAAAAACAGTTGTATTTACTGATATTTTAACAGTATTTTTGAGTACCTTCACAACGCAATGTCAAATTAAAAACAAATGAATATTCAGATCCGTCCCTACCACGATAGCGACAAACCAGTGCTTATAGCCCTTTTAAGGCTAAACATTCCCGATTATTTTGCACCGAGCGAAGAAGCCGATTTTGCAGAATACCTGGAACGGTATCTGGAATACTATTTTGTGGTGGAAGTTGACGGCATTATATTGGGCTCCGGTGGTTTTAACCTAACCGAAGATCACAAAACGGCTAAGATATCCTGGGATCTTTTTCATCCCGATAGTCAGGGAAAAGGACTGGGATCGGCATTAACCCGATTTCGAATTCAGCAAATCCAGTCGATAGACGGAATCGAACTGATATCCGTACGAACCTCACAACTGGTTTATCCGTTCTACCAAAAATTTGGTTTTGTAACCAAAGCTGTCGTAAAAGACTATTGGGATATCGGTTTTGATCTGGTTCAGATGGAACGTCCGCTACATCATGCCATCGACAAACCACAACAATCTGAATAAAGCGTTAAAGCCCGTTATTCCCGATACGAGTTATAGTATCTTTACCGGTAATTTAAAATTCTGTCATGAGGTCGTTATTTATTTTAGTACTTATCACAACATTATTTTCCGGTTGTCGGGAGAAAGAACAAACCATTTCTCCGGAAGTCAAGACCTATCTAAACGAAGTAATCACCCTTCTGGAAACAAAATCCGTTAATCGGAAGCACATCGACTGGACAAAATTCAGAACCGATGTACTGGCGCATGCCGGAAAAGCAGTAACCCTACAGGAAGCCCACGTATCGGTTACCTATGCCCTACAATTATTAAAAGACCGCAATAGTTCCTTTAACACGCCTCAACCGGAAAACTCCGAAAACGAAACAATCCCGGAAATACCATCAGGGACAATTCCAAATGACATTGGCTATTTACACCTTGGTAATAGTCCAAAAGACGAAGACGAGATCGAAATGTACCGTCAGCAAGTAATCCAACAGCTTGTAGAGCAAGACAAACGCCCGACAAAAGGCTGGATTATAGACATAAGAGGAAACAACAGCGGATCGATTAGTCCGATGCTTGCTGCGATCGCACCTATATTAGGCGATGGAACCGTTGGTTATTTTATAAATGACACGAATGAAGAACCGTGGATTAGTGAAAACGGAAAAATATTCTATGGTAAGACACTTGTAGAAGACCTCCACGAATTTTACAAATTAAAAAACAACCAACCGCCAGTCGCCGTATTAACTGATGGCACTACGCGAAATTCAGGTGAAGCGATTGCGGTTGCTTTTAAAGGTAGGCCAAACACCAAAAGCTTCGGAACCAAAACCTATGGCGCTTCCACTCTAAATGAGACCTATATACTTTCGGATGGCGCTACGATTTCGATCACGACAGGCTATTTTGCCGATCGCAACAAAACGATATATAAAAACAGAATCGTCCCCGATACGGAAGCTTCGTCCGATCAGGTCATATCAAAAGCCATACTATGGCTTAAAAATCAGTAAAAATTATCGGGTTATACTTTCTGCTGCTTTCAGAGCACATTTTTCACCATCGATGGCGGCAGAAATAATTCCACCGGCATATCCGGCTCCTTCGCCACAAGGATAAAGTCCTTTGATCTGTAAATGTTCTAAACTTTCGTTATCGCGCGGAATACGAACCGGTGAAGAAGTACGACTTTCCGGTGCGTGTAAAATCGCTTCATTGGTCAGATAGCCTTTCATCGATTTTCCAAAGTCAATAAAACCTTCGCGCATAATCTGCGTTAAAAATCCCGGAAACACCTGTCCTAATTCAACCGAAGTCGTGCCCGGAACATAGGATGTTTTCGGAATAGACGTTGATACTTTATGTTGTGTAAAATCGACCATCCGTTGCGCCGGCACTTTTTGAGTTTCTCCGGCCAGATGCCATGCTTTTTGTTCGATTGCTTTTTGAAATTCCATTCCTGCCAAAGCACCGAACTTTGCAAACGGTTTAAAATCTTCCAACTTTAATTCGACTACAATACCGGAATTTGCAGTTTCCTGATCCCTTTTCGAAGGCGACCATCCATTGGTAACTACTTCGCCCGGACTCGTAGCGCAAGGCGCGATAACACCACCCGGACACATACAAAAAGAGTACATTCCGCGGCCGTTTACCTGCTTTACAATCGAATACGGAGCCGGAGGCAGGAATTCGCCTCTAAAATCACAGGAATACTGAATACTATCTATTAAGGATTGCGGATGCTCTGCACGAACACCCAATGCAAATGGTTTGGCTTCGATCAGGATTTTTTTCCGATCCAGCAATTCAAAAATGTCCCGGGCCGAATGCCCCGTAGCCAATATTATCTTTTGCGCCAATAGTTGTTCTCCGGTATGAATTTCCACACCATACACTTCATTATTCTTTACCAGGATATCGGTAACACGGGTTTCAAATAATACTTTTCCACCATATTCAATGATCTTTTCCCGTATATCCTGAATAATTTTTGGCAATTTATTCGTTCCGATATGTGGATGCGCTTCGACCAAAATATCCGATGAAGCGCCATAAGCTACCAACAATTCCAGAATACGGTTTACATCCCCTCTTTTTTTCGAACGGGTATATAATTTCCCATCAGAATAGGTTCCGGCACCACCTTCTCCAAAACAATAATTGGAATCCTCATCCACAATATGATCCCGGTTGATCGCTTTTAAATCCCTGCGTCGACCGCGAACATCTTTTCCCCGTTCGATAAGAACCGGACACAATCCCAGTTCGATTAATTGTAAAGCTGCAAAAAGTCCGGCCGGACCTGCACCAATCACAATCACCTCCTGAGCATTGGTTACATTTTTATAATCCGGTAAATCGATTTTGATTTCCGTAAATTTTTCATCCGTAAAATACACCGCTACTTTTAGGTTGATTTTTACCGAACGCTGGCGCGCATCGATAGAACGTTTCACTATCGAAACATGCTGAATATCCGAAACATTGCTTTGTACCAACCTGGCAATATGTTGCTGCAATAATTCCTGATTTGCTGCTACATCCGGAGCAACCTGTATTTGTAATTCTCTTGGCATTTTATGGATTTGATTTTAAATCAGACTGCAAAAATAGTGATTTGCAACAGAAATGATTCCACCCAATCTATTTTTCGGTTTTACAGCTGAATTATCCTTTGTAATTTTGTTGTTTAAATATAAAAAACAATGTCCAGACAAATAAAACTGATTTGGGATTTTCGCGGACCGGCTGCGGCCAAAACAGCCGAACACCACGAGATTCATTTAAAAGAATATATCGCAATGGAAAAATTACCGTTATCCATTACCGGGTTTGAAGTTCTTAACGAAATGTATGCCATTGCCTATATGGTCGTAACCGACGAAAACATGATCCCGGTTCGCGACGCACTAAAACCACATCGCGGCGAATTGTATTCCGAATAAAAAACATTTCACCAAATAAAAAACACCTGTCAGGTTTTTGAAACCTGTCAGGTGTACTTAAACTAAAAAGATATATTTTTTTTAATTCGCTACCTCACTGATAAACTTAATGCGCATCAGTCGCAACTCTTCGGTATCATAATCGCCGTCGAATTCTTTTAAGGCATCCTTAATATTATCGGATTCAGATTCCATAAAATACTCGTGAATCTCTTCTTGTTGATCATCATCTAATATATCGTCGATCCAATATTTGATATTCAATTTGGTTCCGGAATATACGATCTGCTCCATTTCTTTTAACAGCGCATCCATATCCAGTCCTTTTGACGAAGCAATATCATTTAGCGATAATTTTCGGTCAATATTCTGAATGATATACAATTTTAAGGCCGAATTGGCTCCCGTTGATTTTACAACAAGATCGTCCGGACGAACGATATCGTTGTCTTCCACATAACGGGCGATCAACTCTACAAATTCTTTTCCATATTTTTTAGCTTTTCCTTCGCCAACACCGTGAACATTACTCAGTTCATCCAGGCTGATCGGATATTTTAAAGACATATCTTCCAGCGAAGGATCCTGAAATACCACAAATGGAGGCACTCCGATTTTTTTAGCTACTTTTTTACGCAGGTCTTTCAGCATTCCCATCAAGGCTTCATCTGCCGTCCCTGAAGATTTGGAAGCAGTTACCACAGCTTCATCATCCGATTCGTTATATTCATGGTCTTCCGACATCAAAAACGAATTTGGATTTTTAATAAAATCCTCTCCTTTTGGCGTCAGTTTTAAAACCCCATAGGTTTCAATATCTTTTAACAAAAGTCCATCGACCAAAACCTGACGAATAAGTGCCATCCAGTATTTTTCTTCAAAGTCTTTTCCTTTTCCAAAAAACAACTGTGCATCGGTTCTATGCGCTTTGATCGTCGCATTAATCTTACCGATCAGCGTAAATATAATTTCTTTGGATTTGTACAACTGCTTCGTATCGCGAACCGTTTCCAGCAATGTCACCACCTGATCCTGCGCTTCGATTTTCTTTTTCGGATTGCGAATATTGTCGTCCATATCGGCACCTTCTCCGTTTACTTCGTCGAATTCTTCTCCGAAATAATGCAACAGGAATTTACGGCGCGACATTGATGTTTCCGCATAGGCCACAACTTCCTGTAGCAAGGCAAAACCAATTTCCTGTTCGGCTACGGGTTTTCCCGACATGAATTTTTCGAGTTTCTCGATATCTTTATACGAGTAATACGCCACACAATGTCCTTCGCCTCCATCACGTCCGGCTCTACCGGTTTCCTGATAGTAACTCTCCAGCGATTTCGGAATATCATGATGGATCACATAGCGCACATCCGGTTTATCGATTCCCATACCGAAAGCAATGGTTGCCACAACCACTTCCACGTCCTCCATCAGGAACATATCCTGATGCTTGGCCCTGGTTTTGGCATCCAGTCCGGCATGATACGGTACGGCACTGACACCGTTTACCTGTAATACCTGAGCAATTTCCTCAACTTTTTTACGGCTAAGGCAATAGATAACCCCCGATTTCCCTTTATGTTGTTTGATAAAACGAATGATATCGGATTCGACATTTTTCGTTTTGGTACGCACTTCATAAAACAGGTTCGGACGGTTGAAAGACGCTTTAAAAGTATTTGCATCAGCCATGTCCAGGTTTTTCAGAATATCTTCCTGAACCTTAGGAGTTGCCGTAGCGGTTAAACCGATCACCGGCACATCACCGAGTTGTTTGATGATATTGCGAAGATTCCGGTATTCCGGTCGGAAATCATGTCCCCATTCGGAAATACAGTGGGCTTCATCAATAGCGACAAACGACAAGGGAACTTCTCGTAAAAAGTGGACATATTCTTCTTTGGTTAACGATTCGGGGGCTACATAAAGCAGCTTCGTCAATCCGGAAGTAATGTCTTTTTTTACCTGATTAATTTCTGTTTTTGTCAGTGAAGAATTCAAAACGTGCGCGACACCTGCTTCTGAGGACAAGCTTCGAATGGCATCGACCTGATTCTTCATTAAGGCAATCAACGGTGAAACGACGATTGCAGTTCCTTCTAACACCAATGCCGGCAACTGGTAACATAGGGATTTTCCACCACCGGTAGGCATGATAACAAAAGTGTTATTACCTGTAATAATACTTCGAACAACGTCCTCCTGTAAACCTTTGAATTGGTTAAAACCAAAATACTTTTTTAACTCTTTGTGTAAGTCAATTTCGGTTAGTTTCATTATTTATTATACAGTATTTTACATAAATTTGCAGAATATAAAGATACAAAAATCTTTCATACACACAAATTTTATAAAACTTCTGATTTGAGCACTATCGAAAGCATTTTGGCTACAGCCAGAAAAACCATACAATCTGAAAGTGAGAGCATTGCAAATCTGATCAACTACCTGGATGACGATTTTGCAAAAGCCGTAAACCTGATCTACAACTGCACCGGACGCCTGGTAGTAACCGGCATCGGAAAAAGCGCGATTATCGCTACCAAAATAGTAGCCACACTAAACTCAACCGGCACACCATCGATGTTTCTTCATGCCGCCGAAGCCATCCATGGCGATTTGGGAATGGTACAACCCGGCGATGTGGTAATTTGTATTTCTAAAAGCGGAAACAGCCCGGAAATAAAAGTCCTGGTTCCGTTGTTAAAACGCTTCGGAAATCCTTTGATTGGAATGACTGCCAGTAAGTCGTCTTTCCTTGCAAAAGAATCCGATTATGTTTTAAATGCCTATGTTGAAGCTGAAGCTTGTCCGAATAATCTGGCACCAACCAACAGCACAACCGCACAGTTGGTTTTAGGTGATGCTTTAGCGGTATGCTTGATGGAACTCCGCAATTTTAAAAGCGAGGATTTTGCCAAATACCATCCCGGTGGTGCCTTGGGTAAAAAATTACTCCTTCGCGTAAGCGACATGTTAGACGCTACACACAAACCGGTAGTTAGCCCGGATGCCAGCGTCAAAACCGTGATTATGGAAATTTCCGAAAAACGATTGGGCGTAACCGCCGTAGTCGAAAATAGCAAAATCATTGGTATTATCACAGACGGTGACATCCGAAGAATGCTAAACAACAGGGATTCCTTTGGCGATCTAACCGCAAAAGACATTATGACCCAAAACCCTAAAATGGTCAAACCTACCGATATGGTTGTTGATGCTTTTAATATCATGGAAAACAATTCCATCACGCAACTGGTTGTTGCTAATGAAGGACACTATATCGGCATCATACATATTCACGACATCTTAAAAGAAGGGATTATCTAATGGCAAAGAAAAAAAGCATGAAAGAAATGTCGTTTCTGGACCATTTGGAAGAACTCCGTTGGCTCCTGATACGAAGCACGATTGCCATTTTAATAGGTGGATGTGTAGCCTATTATTACAGTGATTTTATTTTTGACTCTGTTATATTTGGTCCGAAAGACGGCAATTTCGTAACCTACCGTTTTTTCTGCGAACTGGCTCAGAAATACGATTTAGATAAAAGTTTTTGTTTAACAGAACTTCCATTTGAACTACAAAACCGTACGATGGAAGGTCAGTTTGCCATGTTAATCTGGACTTCGATAACGGTTGGATTTATTCTGGCTTTCCCGTTTATTTTATGGGAACTATGGAAATTTATCAGTCCGGCTTTATACGAAAAAGAAAAACGCAACGCCCGATACTTTATTTTCGTATCGTCACTGCTTTTCTTCCTCGGGGTAATGTTCGGTTATTTTGTGATCACACCGCTATCGATTAACTTCCTGGCCAATCTAACCATTAGTAAATTTGTAGTCAACTCAATCGACATTCAGTCGTATATCGGATTGGTAAAATCCACATCGCTATCAACCGGATTGGTTTTCGAATTACCTATCGTAATTTATTTCCTGTCCCGATTGGGCATTGTTACACCAAACTTTTTAAGAACCTACCGGAAATACGCCTACGTTGTCATTTTGATCATCGCGGCTATTGTAACACCTCCAGACGTAATCAGTCAGATTATCGTAACCATTCCATTGGTTATCTTATACGAACTGAGCATCTTTATCTCCAAATTTGTAACTAAGAAAGAAGAACTGAAAACCTCATAACCATGGCCGATATAGTACAGGAATTCAACGATTACCGTTCTAAAATGAACGAGAAGTTGTTAAACGACAACAACAAGATCATCAAACGCATCTTTAACCTGGACACCAATGCCTATATGGAAGGTGCTTTGGATGTTAAAACAAAAGAATTACTAGGATTGGTAGCATCGGCGGTACTGCGTTGTGACGATTGTATCAAATACCATCTGGAGACAGCTTATAAAAACGGAATCACCCGTGAAGAAATGATGGAAGCTATGGGAATCGCCACACTGGTTGGCGGAACGATTGTTATTCCGCATTTGCGACGTGCGTACGAATTCTGGGAAGCTTTAGAAAATAATTAATTGTTAATTTATTCCGCATTTACGCCTTTATTTGTTTATTTGCAAGGCCTTTATAAGGAATAACACACGACCTTACGCAATTTTATACGACTATAAGAATGAAATTAAGAGCTGAAAACCTAATCAAAACCTACAAAAAAAGAAGCGTTGTAAAGGGCATTTCCGTAGAAGTGAACCAAGGGGAAATCGTAGGATTATTAGGTCCGAACGGTGCCGGAAAAACCACTTCTTTCTACATGATCGTAGGACTGGTAAAACCGAATAGCGGAAACATTTACCTGGACGACATGAACATTACCGACTTCCCGATGTACAAACGGGCACAAAACGGTATTGGTTATCTGGCGCAGGAAGCTTCCGTTTTCAGAAAATTAAGCATCGAAGACAACATTATGAGCGTACTGCAATTAACCAGCTTATCCAAACAGGAGCAGGAAGCCAAAATGGAATCACTAATTGATGAATTCAGCTTACAACATATCCGTACCAACCGTGGTGACTTACTTTCAGGAGGGGAACGACGCCGTACTGAAATCGCACGTGCTTTGGCTACCGATCCGAAATTTATCCTGTTGGACGAACCTTTTGCCGGCGTTGACCCGGTAGCGGTAGAAGACATTCAGCGTATTGTAGCGCAGTTAAAAAACAAAAACATCGGAATCCTGATTACCGACCACAACGTACAGGAAACCCTTGCTATTACCGACAAAACTTACCTGATGTTTGAAGGTGGAATTCTTAAAGCCGGTGTGCCGGAAGAATTGGCCGAAGACGAAATGGTACGAAAAGTATACCTTGGGCAAAACTTCGAATTACGCCGTAAGAAATTAGAATTTTAAATAAAAAAATAAAGGGTTATCAAATGATAACCCTTTATTTTTTGATCGTAATGGCCCGGAGATCTTCGCCGTTTCCATTAAAAACATTGATATCCACCAAGCCTTTTATACCAGCTACTTCGGCTTGTTCGGTAAACTGCCACAACAGCCATTCGTCTTTTATATTTTCGACAAAAAAGTTATAATTGGCAATCCAGAATTGATAGCCTTTAAACTCGTCTTTTAAAAAATCTTTATAATAGCTTTCGCCGGAATAGATAATCGGTTTTACTTTATAATGGCGTTCCACTCGTTTCAGCCAACGCTTTAAACCTACTTTCAGGCTATCCATCGACTGACCTTCCGGAAGTTTTTCGATATCCAAAACCGGAGGAAAATCGCCCTTTTGCAGTTTTACTGTTTTGATAAACAACTCTGCCTGTTCCAGTGAGTTTTCATTTGGTCGGTAATAGTGATACGCACCGCGAACAAAATGATGCTTTTTAGCTTCTTTCCAGTTTTCCTCAAACCGACCGTCGACATAGTTATTTCCGGCTGTCGAACGAATAAAGACAAAACTAAGCGGAAACTCCTCTTCTATTTTATCGATCGCTCCCCAGTCTATTTTATCCTGATATTCGGACACATCAAAACCAACCAACTTGGTATCATGACGGCTTAGGATTTCAAAAATACGAACATCGGCTATTTTACGTTCCTCGGCACTTAGTTTTCCGGCTACCTTATCGGTTTTAAATCCCAGGTAATACAGAAAACCGTTGCGATACTGATAGACCGTCGCAATTAAAGTAATCGCCAAAGCAATGGCAGCTGCATATAAAATGATTTTCCCGGTCGAAAAGCCTTTTTTCGATTTGGCTTTTGCTTTGTAATTTCGGGAAACGTTTGTCTTTTTTCGCGGAGCAGTGCGTCTCTTCATGCACTTAAGCGGCTTTGACTCCTTTGTTTAGGTTATTTGTAATTACCGAAAGTAACACATAAAACAAAATGATCATCGGAACTCCCAAATACTGGAAGAAGATCAGGAACAAGGCCGAAACCACCATAAACAGTATTTGTATTTTATTATTCGCCCAGCTAAAGTATTTCACTTTTAACGAAAACAAAGGAATTTCGGCATTCAAAAGATAAGCACTGAACAAGCTGATTCCAACTAATACATACGGATTACTTAACAGGTTGGAAAGTGTTTCAAACTGATTATCAAACAAAATCATCGGTAAGCTCATGATTAACAAGGCATTTGCCGGTGTTGGCAATCCGATAAACGAATCGGTCTGACGGGTATCGACATTAAACTTTGCCAATCGGTAGCACGATCCTAAAGTAATCAAAAATCCAAGATACGGTACAATTCCCATATAGAACGTTTCCGGTGTCAGGTTATAATCCGGTTGGTTTTCCTGAATATCGGCGAGCATTTTATACATCACCACACCCGGAACCACACCACTGGTTACCATATCGGCCAGGGAATCCAATTGCACACCAAGCGGACTTTGCACTTTTAACAATCGGGCAAAAAAGCCATCCCAAAAATCAAAAAATATACCCACACAAACACAGGAAAAAGCTTCGTTATAATTTCCATTAAAAGCATGAATCAAAGCAAAGATTCCGGCAGAAAGATTTAAAAGCGTAATAACATTGGGAATGTGTTTCTTTACAGACATATATATTTCGTTTTTTAGAAGGTCTTGGGAACTCTTGTCACAAGAGACCAAATTACAAATTTTATGACAAAGGTAATACAATAAGTTAATACAAAATAGAGTTTAGTATTTGAGATTTTTATTTCATATTTGTATAAAATAAACGGCTTTGAAAAAAACCTTATTACTATTATTTCTTTTATTTCAGTTTCTTTCTTACAGTCAGTCCATTAGAAAGTATTCCAACGAGTTTATGAATATTGGTGTGGATGCTGCCGCTTTGGGAATGGCCAATGCTGTTGTAGCCCATAGTGCCGATGTCAATTCCGGATATTGGAACCCTGCCGGACTGCTAAAAGTGGAAGGAAAACAGATTGGTTTGATGCACGCCAGTTACTTTGCCAACATAGCCCAGTATGACTATGCCGGTTTTGCCATGAAAATTGACGAACGCAGTGCTTTGGGTGTATCGTTGATCCGTTTTGGGGTTGATGACATTTTAAATACCACGCAATTAATCGACAGTCAGGGGAATATTGACTACAACCGGATCAGTTTGTTTTCGGCTGCCGATTACGGTTTAACTTTTTCCTATGCACGAGCCTTACCGTTAGACGGTTTTAATTATGGTGTTAATGCCAAAATCATCCGTCGTATTATCGGAGATTTTGCCAGTTCCTGGGGATTTGGATTTGACCTGGGAATCCAATACGAAAAAAACGATTGGAAAGTGGGTTTAATGGTTCGCGATATCACCACTACGTATAACGTATGGACCATCGATGAAGATGCCTACAACACAATAAAGGATGCCGTACCGGGCGAAAATCAGGAACCACCGGAAACCACCGAGATTACCCTTCCGAAATTACAACTTGGTCTTTCCAAGAAGTTTATCATCCGTTATGACTATAGTATTCTGGCTGCGACACAACTCAACATGCGCTTTGCCCGAACCAACGATATTATTTCGACCAATGCTGTGAGTATCGATCCGGCAGCCGGTTTTGAATTTGGCTATACCGACCTGGTTTTTTTACGTGCCGGTGTGGGTAATTTCCAAAATGTAAAACAAATAGACAATTCCGAAAAGCTGAATTTCCAGCCTAATCTTGGCCTTGGTTTTAAATACAAAGGCATCCAGGTGGATTATGCATTAACCGACATTGGCGATCAGAGTGTGGCTTTGTATTCCAATATCTTTTCTTTAAAAGTTGATTTAGGCATTTTCAGCAGATAACCCTAACACCGTAAACCATGCGTTCCTTTACCCTTTCGATTCTGACTTTATTTTTACTGTTCACTACTACAAGCTCTGCACAAACCAATTTATTAGTATCCGAACAAACAGAAGTCAGCTTGTTAACCTGTGGTTCCGGAAATCAGTTGCATTCTCTTTTTGGACATACGGCACTACGGATTCACAACATACAAAATGGTGTGGATGTGGTTTTCAACTATGGGGCATTCGATTTTAGTACGCCTAATTTTTATATGAAGTTTGTAAAAGGCGATATGCAATACTTTGTCGCCACCGGTTCGTATGACGAATTTATCCAGAACTACCAATATGAAAACCGTACGGTTTACGAGCAAAAATTAAACCTGACACCGGAACAGACACAACAGTTGGTCAACGATTTGGTGACGGTACTTTCCTCCGATCAGAAATACTACACCTATAAATTTATTGACCGCAACTGTACCACTATGGTTGCCGAACGCATTAACAGCTTACTAAAAACCACCATCAGCACCGATATTCCGGATACCCAAAAAGACTACCGTACAATATTAAATTCCTATCTGGCGAATAGTTTTTATGAAAAACTGGGAATCAATCTTATTTTTGGCGCTAAAGTCGACAAACAGTCGGATAAACTATTCCTTCCATTGGAATTGATGGAAGGCGTTTCCAAAACCAAACTGGGTACGACACCACTGACTTTCAAAACCGTTACCGTATACAAACAACAACCCTCGGAAACATCCGGTTCTCTTTGGAATAACATTTATACTTTTATAGCGGCTCTGGCATTGTTTGTTGCGTTTGCACATAAAAAACCGGTTGCGATTGGCTACTTTGCGATTATGGGATTGATGGGACTATTTTTCGCATTGGTTGGCTTTTATTCCTTCCACGAAGAAGTATCGGCCAATTACAACACTTTGGTGATTAGTCCGATATTCCTGATAGCCTTATTCTTTTTAATCGCTAAAAACAAAAAAGGATTCCGAATCAGTGCGTATCTCTGTTTCGCTTCCATGCTGGCGTTTATCGGTTATGCATTTAACAAAGATCATTTCCTGTTAATGCTCCCAATAATCCTGACCAACACTTTGGTGTTAATCCGTTTGCTTCGGAAAGAAAATTTATAATTATTGTCCTCTGTAAAATAAAACGGTGCTCAGCGTTTTAATGATAATATTCACATCGAGAAAAACACTCCGATGCTTGATGTAGTATAAGTCGTATTGCAGTTTTACCATACTGTCTTCGATACTTTCTCCGTAGGAATAATTCACCTGTGCCCAACCTGTAAGCCCCGGTTTTATAATATGTCGGATCTGATAAAACGGCATCTTCTGTGAAATCGCATCCACAAAAACCGGACGTTCCGGACGTGGACCAATCACGGCCATATCGCCTTTTAAGACATTAATAAACTGTGGAAATTCATCGATACGGGAACGACGCAAAAACTTCCCAAAAGGTGTTATTCGATTGTCATTCGCTTTTGCAAAAACGGCTCCATTCTGTTCGGCATTGGTTATCATAGAACGGAATTTATAAATCCGAAACGGGATTCCGTTTTTCCCAACTCTCTCCTGTGTATAAAAAAGCGGTCCTTTATTACTGATCAGATTTCCAATACAAACAATAGGTAATAATAGACAACCGAATAGTAATCCCAAAATAGAAAACAGGATTTCGAAACCGCGCATCACGATCAGATACAAACGATTGTGGTTGCTACGGCTAAACGGGAACAATCGGTAAAATTCCTTTTCGGCATATAGAATCGGTAGTCGTTGTGTCGCATATTCATAAACCTGCGTATATTCCCGGATAACCACACCTTTTTCAAGCAGATTCAGTAACTGCTGGTAAACATCAGGAGCAATCGGTTTGGTATCTTTTAAGGCGATAACCACTTCGGCAACCGAATGTCTTTTTACAAAATGCTCCAACTCGGCAAAATCGATTTCCCGGAAACCATCGGTATTTTGATTTTCAGCAATCGGACTTTCCGGAGAAACAAATCCGGCAATTTCATAATGCGGATCGGCCTTTCCTAATTCCAATGCCAATTGTGCAATGGTATCGCGGCCACACACAAAAACCACTCTTTTTACAAAACGATGGGAAGCCAGAAAATGCAGATAGAAAAAACGCCAGGCAAACAGACTCAGCAATATCGCGAAAAAGAAGTAAATAATCTGCAAACGATTGGACGGTAATATCGGCGTAAAAACGGGTGTTAGTAAATAGCAAAAAACCGTCATACAAGCTGTCAGGATAATGCTCTTAACAATCTGAAACTGATTACTGGCAACCTGTAGGTTATACATTTCGAAAATCGTTCCAAACAGGTTGATATAAAGTCCCAAAAAAAGTATGGACGCGATAGAGGATTCTTGAAAGGAAAAATAATGAAATTTAAACGTAACCGTCAAAAAGTATAAGGCAGCAAAAACAGCGAAAACATCTATTATACGCAAAAGCACTTTCCTTTCAGAAATTTCAAAATGTATTTTTTTGCCGGTCATTTGTGGGAATTTATTTCTACAAAAAACAAGTTTTTATACAATTAAAACAGTTTATACTTGTTTTTTATTAGAATTAATCTTCATTTATTAAACAAACATACAATAATATTACTAATACTCAAACAATAGCTTCCATTGCTTTTTGATTTCTTTCCAGTCAAAACTTTCGACTTTACGGTATGCTTTTTCGATTTGTTTTTGGGCGGTTTCCGGATTTTCGATCAATACCCGAATGGCTGTAACCATCGCCTCTACATCGCCATCGGTAACCAACTGTGCTTCAATATTATTACGCAGCAAAAACGGAATTCCGCCAACATTTGTAGCGACTACCGGTAATCCCAAAGCCATCGCTTCCATTACGCTAACCGGCATATTGTCGAAATGAGATGTCGCCATAAAAATATCATAACCGGCAGCCAATGTCGTCCATTCCGTTTTGGATAATTGTCCGGTAAAGTGAACCGCAACCTTTTTTAAACCGGCATAGACTTTTACCTCATCCAGACTTCCGTCTTTATCAGGACCAACCATACATAAGGTTGTTTCCGGGTATATTTTTTGTAACGATTCAGCTACATCAATAGCCATTTTTGGGTTATAAATTGCGGCAAATGCCCGTACCCAAAGTAAACGGGGTTTGATTATATTCCGTTGTGTAAAGGTATACCGCTCCCGTTCGATCAGATTTGGAATTTGTATCAGACGTGGCACATTCTTTTGTCGGAACTGTTCAATCAGATAGGCCGACGGCGCTACGTTTTTATAGGCATGATCAAAAATCATCCGACACAAGCGCGGGTTTTGCTGCAAGCGTTTCGGCAGATCACCACCATGCAGATACGGAATGTATTTTAATCGTACTCCTCTGCAAACCTGACTCACGATAAACGCATACCAGAAATTGAAGGTACTGTAGGTATCTATAATTACAAAATCGACCGAGCGTGCGTGTTTTACAACCGTTAGCACCATATCGACTATTCGCAGTATTTTATTTTTTTGGGACGAAGCCGTAACCATCCGATATCCTTCTTTGGCAAATAAAACCGAAAGTGTATCGATTGTTGTAGGATTCTGACCATGAACGGCCAGTTTATTCCCGATGTACAGGATCTTTTTCGTCATCGGGGTATACTTTTAATAAGGTTAGGGCATAAATAAAAGCCGGTGCGGCGAGTCGCATGGCCGCATGGTTAATCGTGAACAGCCAAAAGGCTAAAAAACAAAACAAAAAGATATGATTCCGATTTCCCAGGCTCAACAATAACGGTACGATAAAGAGTATTAACAGGTTGATTACGCCTAATATACCGTGTTCTGCCAGCATTCGCGTAATTTCATTGTGTGTGGCCAGGTCAATTCCGGTTAACTCCTGTCGGTATTCTTTATTTTTTCCGACGCCAATTCCTAAAAACGGATGATCGACAAACATTTGGATTTCCGTTTTAATCAACTCTTCCCTACCCGATAATTTACTTTCTTTTTCTCTTCCCAGAGCATCCTGATTAGCATACCGTTTATCAATAAGTCCACTTGTCTGATAGGAACTGTAAATCCAGACGCTCAGGCTCGCCAATATCGTAAAAATAAATACCACTACCATTTTACTTCGTCCCTCTTTGTTTAATTTAAAATACACCATGATAACCAATAACAGGATCATAATGCAGCCGGTTATCATTCCTCCACGGGAAAAGGTGATAATACCGCGATAGGCTGTCATTAACGTCAGCGCAATATTGATCAGTTGCAATCTGCGAGTCGGTGAATTCAATAAAAACTGACTAAAAAAGACAAAGGTTCCAAAACCCAACATGGTTGACACCTGATTGGGACCGAAACCACCGGATGTTTCAAAATTGGATTGTGTTCCGGTTACCACATCCCGTACGCTGGGCGTATACAAAAATAGATAGGTTACTACGGTAACTATGGGCATTGCAAAAGTCGTTAACAGGTTTCGCAATTCCCTTATGGTTATTTTCCTGTCAAAACAATAAATAGCCGCCATTCCGAGGCAAACCGGTCCGGATATATTAAATGCGATGGCTTTTCGCATATTGGTTTCATACGACAGGGTTGCCGTGGAAACAATGATACCCGGTACCAAAAAAATAAGGAATAACCAGTAGGGCCAGGCATTCCGGGAGAAACCGGTGTAAAACATCCCGATAAGCAGGAAGATCATAACGGAATATTTTCCGTATTCATTAAAAATCATACCGTTTGTCATTCGCAGGAATACCTCAATTCCAACAACATATGCCGACAAATACAGTGCTTCATTATTCTTATTTCTGGTTTTAAGTAAGATGATCAAACCGGAAACAAAAGTCAGTAGGGTTAGTAACACCGACAAAAACGGCACTGTATAAATAACGCCGCCTATCACAATATGCAATAGTAATAAAGCGATATAGGTCGTTTGTTTTTTAGTTCCCATTTCTGATAAAATTCAGATAATCCTGTACTACGGATTCTTTTATATAATACTGCCTGATATCTTTTTGCAGCGCAGTTCCGATTTTTTTACGGCTATCCGGATCTGCAATCAGTTGCAGCAACGCTTCGATAAATAATCCGGCATCACCTTCCGGTATTAAAATGCCGTTTGCTTTGTTGATCACAGATGGAATTTCCCCTACGGCTGTCGCTATCACCGGAAGACCAAAATAGCCATATTCCAGTAACGAAACCGGTAGCCCTTCGGAAATGGATGTTAATATCCCAATGTCCGACTGTCGGATTACAAAATCCACTTCCGCTACACTTCCATAGAGAAAAACAGTATCCTGTAATCCTAAAGCAAGAAGCTGTTCCCGCAACTGCTTCGAATAGGCATCTTTAAAATCTTTCCCAACCAGATGAAACGTCCAGTCCGGATGTATGTTTTTTATTTTTCTTGCAATTTCCAGTACCAGCAAATGATTTTTCTGCGGTCGCAAATTTGCCAGGCAGAGAATCCGCTTTCCATCCGTTCCTTGTAACGGTATTCCGGATTCGCTATGTACTACCGATACAAAATTAGGAAGGTATTTTACATCTTTACAATCCAACTCCTTTTTTGACCAGTCTTTTAGTTTTTCATTGACGGTAATAATCCGATAAAAAAAGAATGATGCCCATTGCAACAACCTTTTATTTTTTCGTTCCGACACAAAATCGCTATAGCCATAATGGTCGTGCCAAACTATTTTTAAAGAAGGTACGAGCATTTTTAGCAATACGGCAAAGAAAAAAGAACTACTATGTGCATGTACTATTGAAACGTTATGCTCTTTTATAAACGTTCGCGTTCGCCACAAGGCTTTAAAATCCAGAACGGATTTTCGGTTTGCAAACCAATAGGGAACATCCGATTGTAATTCGTTTTTTAAAGTCCCTTCTTTCCGGGTTGCAATTAGCCCTGAAAACGAAATTTCGGACGACAAGGCATTCGCATAACTTACCGCCATTTTTTCGGCACCTCCGATTTCGAGGCTGTCAATTAATTGAACGATCCGCATTGTTGGTAAATCCAATTTTTAAAATCGATATAATTCCATTTTAACGGACCTCTTATATTCAATTTCCGTTCATTGCTTTTTAAGCGATTGCCATCGTAAACATAATAATATTTTCCATCGATCAGCTGTACATCGATCTGATGCATACCGGCATTAAATTCTTTAATGGTCTCGCTTTTTTTAAGGAAAAACGGATATTCTCTATTGGTCGTATAGGTTCCGTTGGCAAAATTAAAACGGTATAACGATAACCCAAATCCATAACCCTCCGTTGAATTCTGAACCGGCAACAACAAGCCTTTTTTATCGGCAAAAAAACGACCACCAGCTCTCGCTTCGGTTCCCATCAGTGCTCTTTCCTTTTTGTGCGATTTCCATTTTCCAAAAAGGGAATCCGCTTCAAACAGATACATATTTAGATGATCATCAGATGCAACCAAAACATTCAGGCTATCCGACAGGTAAATCGACGGATCTTTTAGCGCTCTGTTTTTAATCAGAGTGTCGCAAACTTTCCAACCGTAAGGGAATCGTTCTGCTTTGTACAACAATACGTGTCCGGCACTTTTGGTTTCGGGCAACATATAAAATTCATTTTTATATTTAAAAACCTGAGGATAGGACAAATGGAATTTTTCGGTTAGTACCGCTCCTTTATAATTGTAATTAACACCATCGGTCGATGTTAGTAGTGCAATATCGCCGTTGGGTTTTGTTTTTTTATGTTCTACAAAAAGATAAAAGGTGTCTTTTTCCTTTATAAAAAACGGATCGGCCAGGAATGTTGTGCTGTCTTCGTGTTTTTTTAATTGTTCAAAGGTGTACAATTGATTTTTTTCGAGCGGAATTTTATGTGGAAATACGGCTGACTCCCCAAATCCAACAGACCACGGGCCACCTTCCGGTTGCATAAAAGGTGTTCTGTTGTTAATTACAAGCACTAGCAATACTATGCTTATCATTCCGAATATAACGACTTTTTTGAGCATCACTGATTTTTTAGCATTTTTTCTATTTCACTTTCAAAATAGTCCAACGTAAACAGTCGGGACCATTCCATTCCCTGTCTGGCTTTTTCCCGGTAATCCGAATGGTTAACGATACATTGTTCTACGAATGCCTTATCTTCTGCAATGGACAGCGATAACAAGATACCTCTTTTTCCGTTATCCAACATAGACGGCACACAGGAAACTTTTGTCGCGATGGGTACACATCCCCAAAACATAGCTTCGGCAACCACCTTGGGCCAGCCTTCACTTTGCGAAGGTAATATTAAAAAATGACTCTTTCTGTAGGCATTTTCGACGATTTCCGCTTCCCGGTTTCCGTGTAAAACGATGTGTTCCTGTAGTCCGTTTTCCCGGATATAATTTTCCAGATTTCCCCGTTCCGTTCCTTCGCCAAACAATTCCAGGCGAACATCATATCCCGATTGAAGTAAGGCTTCGGTTAGTTGTACGGCATATAAAGGTCGTTTTCCTTTGGACAATGCTCCTACAAAAAGCAGGTTTATAGTCGTATCGGGTGTTCGCAACGGAACTTCTTTTTTATCACTATCGCGATAGGTTGCCGTAAAAAAGGGAACAATATTCGAACTGGCATTTTCCCATTCGCCATATACCAGAACTTTCATATTTCGGGTGAGCACAGTATTGCTCAGAATCCATTTTTGCAGGTGATAACTCCAGGGTTGTTTGCTTTTTGGGTCCCAATTTCCGGCATATTTTGCCGTTTTATTTTTCTTTGGAAATACGATTTGCACCATACAGGCGACCAATCCCATATTTCCGGGACAGCGCAAATGAATATGATCCGCATCCCGCATCGCAAGATAGGTCGTGCGGATAATTCGGGGTAAGTACGTTATCGTTTTAAATATTTCTTTTGCTGATAAAAGCGAAAAAGCCGGAACTTCGCGAAGTTCGATTTCCGAATGTTGATACGGTAAATCGATAGCCGAAATAGTTCCATCCTGAACCGGAGCGACCAGCAAAACCGTATCGGTATATTGAAACCAAAGGTTCATTTCCTTTACATAAGGCCCATAAGCATAATACCGGTTTTCCCGGATAATATGCGGTACATGTGTAATAAGGGCTAATTTCATATTCTAAAAAAATTCCCGGTTATGCCTTTGGCTTGTTAAACAGCAGACTGATCCATCCGGCGAATCGTCCCAACGATTCGGTAAAGGCGGCCTTTCTATCGGATGTTGTAAAGATATTACTAATTCGGGTCAAAAGTAGCAGACCGATAATCGCATGCCATTTTAATGTCGACTTCCAATCGGTATTGGGATAAGCCACTTTCCAGACATACCAACCGTTTCGAACCACCATTCGACCGTAGTTATACTGATTCGGCCGACCGGAAGCATCGTGATGATGTTCCAGTCGGGCGTTGGTATTAACATATAATTTTTCCGTTTTTGAAACCCGAAGACAGAAATCGGCATCTTCATACAAGCCATAGCCTTCGAAATAGTCCGAAAAACGGAAGTTTTGAAAAATTTCTTTTTTAAAAGACGAAACACCACCCATGAGTTGTTCTACAGGGTACACCTTTCCGGAAGGCGGTAAAAAACTAACACTTCGTCCGTGTGAAAAAGTCGGCAAAAACCCGGGCGGTCTATCCGCATCCAGTCCCAGCTTTTTTCGCAATACAAAACGACTACCGTCTTTACGTACCCATCCGTCGTATTCGAATTCCCTTTTCGAAATCGTATCGTCCGGTGTAGTCGGTTTCCATTTTACTTCGTTGGTAATATAACCTCCAACGCCTTTTGCATCGGGATATAAGGTATAGGTTTTAAGCAATGCTTCAAAATAGTCGTTTTCCAGAATGGTATCATCATCTAAAAAACAAATCACATCACAGTTGGCTGGAACAAGATTGATCCCAACATTGCGTTGTTTGGTAAGCCCTCTGTTTTCCGGAGTTACTTTATGATAGTTTAAATTTTGAAAAGTATTTTCCTGTAATAGGATTTCCGTTTCATTGTCTGGCGAACCATCAACAATAATAATCGTATCGGGATAACAGGTTTGTACCGCCACCGATTGCAACAATCGCAATAAAGATTGCGCTCTTTTATAAGTACATATGATCAATGCATTTTTCATGATCGTTCTTTTAAAACGTTTGCCCAATAGGTACTCCGGTTCCAGGCTTTACGGAACTTTTTATAATAACGTATCGGATTTTTATCCGATTGGATTTTATAAAACTTGATACACAATGTAGTTTTATAGCCCAATAATTGTTGTTCGGTATAATGCAATAGTCGGAACAACATCACTGTGGGCGATGGCTTTGGCTGAATACTATCCGTTTGCCATTCCAAAACGGGACGGGTTCTAAAACCACCCACGGGTGCTTTGAGATGAAGTATTTCGGGTTGTGGTAAATATAAGATATCATATCCCTTATTACGGAGTTGCATTCCAAAATCGGTATCTTCTCCAAAACCATTTTCAAACCGCATGTCGAATTTCAGTCCTTGCAGGGCGTCGCGATGTACAATACTACAACCCGAACCAAAGTTTTCCCACTGCAGGCGGTTGGTATATTTTGGGATATCGCCTTTTTGCAGACAACTTAGCGTAAATACCTTCCCTCCTGTTTTACCTATTTCGCGACTTGCTTGTTCTAAAAAATCCGACTGAAAACGAATATCGTCATCCGCCAGGAATACCCATTCACTTTGCACAAACGACAACGCTATATTCCGCGCATTACAAGCTCCGGTTTGCTGTATAAAACGGTGTATGATTTCAAAAGGCCATGACTCTTTTGTGAGGTAATCCAATTCGCTGCTACTATCCGCTACCGGATTTTGTTCTATCAGGATTACCCGTTTCGGTTTTAGTGTCTGAGCCGATAAGTCCTGTAGGACATCATATAAAAACATTTCTCGACCGATCGTCGGAATGATAACGTCAAACGCAAAAGGCGCTAGATTGATCATTGGTTCGGTGCTATTGTTTAGCGATGCACCGAAAAGTGTTCTTCGTTTATAAAATAACGCTAAATAAAAAGGGAATAGTGTTGCTTTTCGTTCGTATAGGAATAGGTTTAACCACAATATCCAAATCCACCGACTGCGATAATGTTGTTTTACAAATCGGAACAGTAATTGATTTGATGCTTTCGGTCCGGTTTTAATTTTGGGATCCAATTGTTTTCGGAGTAGTAAGGGTTCCGAACAACATTCTAATCCGATAGCCATTCCCTGTTTCGCCAGGGAGCATAAAAAATAGGCAAAATTCCGATCGGCTTTCTGGCCTTTTAATGCATTTAAAGTTTCGGCGTATATTCCTCCTACGGTGCTATGCATCTGCCAGGTTGGAAATGTTACGCTGCGATTGGGATTTGCAAACAAACTCTCATCTACATAACCAATGGCATCCGGTATAAAATTTCCGATTCCGTAGGATAGCATTTTCTTTTTATGCGGGAAAAGCGCCGCTATTTTTTCCAGCTGAAGTTCCTCCCGATAATTGGTATCGCACCAAAGTAACAACCGATCCGGATAATCCGTTGCCAGACGTAGCAAACTACGGGCTATATTTCCGGAATCCGGAACCGCGATTGTGGTACCCCTTTCGAGATCCATAACAGTCGCGACGGTATTTTGACTATGGTACAATACGATCATATTCCGATTATCTTTTTGTAAAATGCTATATTTTGTTCGACCGTTTTGGCAATGTTAAATCGCTCGTGCGTTCGGACTTCGGCTTTTTTCTCCATATTTTCCCGTAATTCCGAATCGTTTAACAAACGTACAATACGGTCGGCATAAGTTTTATGATCGGTAGGATGTACCAAAAAACCGCTTTCTCCGTCCACAATCAGTTCGTTAGCCCAACCGATATTACTATTTACAACCGGCTTTCGCATGGCCATCGATTCGATCGTTACCATTCCCAACGTTTCTGCAAAAGTAGGAAAAACACAAACCTGTGCCTTTTCGATATACGTCCGTACTTTTTCATACGGTATTTTGCCTTTATATTCTATTTTGTTTTTTAGCGAATCATCGAGACTTTCCGCCAGCAATTCCCAGGTTGACGACGCTCCGGTTTTAATATCGGACGAATCATTTCCGATCAGCACTAAACGAGCTTCCGGATTTTGTTCGATCACGTGTTTCATTATACCGGGCAATTCCAGTACGCCTTTCTTCCGGATAATCGTTCCGATATAAAGCAATAGTCCGTTTTCTTCCTGATGCGTTCCATTATCTCGGAATTGTTCCAGATTCAATCCATAATGAATCGTTACAATTTCTTTATCCCGGATATTAAAAATCTCCTTCGTTAGTTCACCGGCAAAGGTTGTCGGAGCGATATACGCTTTTGCCTTTTGTATGCCCCATTTTTCAAAATAGAAATTTTTCCGTTTTTGCGGTCTGTTTTCCAGATGACAGAAATAGGCATCACTACCGTGAAAACGGATGATCAATGGTGCTTTTAACTTCATAAAAGCTGTTATGCCCGTCCAATCCGGTGCTTCCACCAGTGTAATTTTTTCGGAAACAATCAGATCGTTCAGATAGCATTCCAGGTATTTCCGATAAAAATACCAGGTTGCCCATTTATATTTTCGTTTTTTGACCGAATAAATAGTAACGCCGTTTTCTTCAAAAACACAATCTTCCGTTTGTCCGTAAACCACCACCGATACCATCACACCTTTTTGCACTAATGCTACGGCCAGATTTTTAATACTGGTTCCGATTCCGGCACTGTTCAGTACCTTTTCGTGCGGGTATTCCGGTGTTAAAAAAGCAATGTGCATCATGATAACAGGGTATTAATCGCGTTCCATATATTTTTTGAAGCCATTTCGGGCGGAACCGCATTGATAATCCGGAACCACTCTTCGGCTTTAGTCGTATCGCTGTTTCCGTTAACAACCACTTCCCGGATCGCAGCACCGATCATGTTTTTATCCTGTAACCAGATTACCGCTGCCGGATCGGGCATCGAACGGAAATGTACATAGTTGTAAATCTTTTTGACCGACCAGTCGGCTATTTTTTTATTTTCAACATCATAATTGATATAGGCACACGGTTTGTGATGTGCGGCATAATCAAAAACCATGGACGATCCCAGATTGATCACCATTTCGGTATGAGCGATCGTATTCATTTGCAAATCCAGATCGTCCGGAGTAGGCAAAATCGTATTCCACATCCCTCCTTTTTTCTCCCATTTGGGATTTACCGGCACAATGAGGTGTTTGTATTTTTTTAGTACCGAATCAAAACGATCCGAAAAATCCACCGGACATCTGCGGAACAAAATTCCCAGTGCCTGTCCTTCCCGATTGAGTGTTTCGACAGCCTCCGCTACATTTTCAAGGTATTCCGGATCATCGGGACAAGTGGTCACATCGTCTCCGGAATAACAGATATATTTTTTATTCGGATCCAATCCGTTGGCTTTAAAAAAAGCATCTCTGGAAAGTAGTCGTTCAGTTTCAAAATGCGATTCGAACTGCGGTGTTCCCGTTACAAAAACGGATTCCGATTTAATATACGGATAATATTTTAAAAGTTCCGCTTTCATAAAATCGCTCCAGACAAAATAATAGTCGGTTTCGACCACCATCGTAGCTTTGGGCAGGTTATCCCATGAAAAAATAAACGTTGCTGTGGGAATTCCCAGTTCCTGGGCGGCCAAAAGTGGCGCAATAGCTGTCATTGGCCTTTGATTGGTGCAGAATACCATCGCCGGTTTTTCCGTTTCCAGCACTTTTTTACATTCCCGGAAATAGGTCGTTTGTTTTTCGAGTTCGCGGATATTTTGTCGGACTTTCAGAATTCCGCTATCGGATGTATAGCGCCATGCCAACCATTGGGTCCCGATGCTTTTTAGCGCTGTTTTTATATTTTTATACGAATACGGAAAGCGATAGGTATCGTACACCGCATCGTTAAATTGCTTTTTATTCCGGTTTAATTCAATTTGTTTCCGGGCATTTTTATAGACTTCGGTACGTTTGTTACTTTTCGCTTCGCGGATTGCAATTTCCTGAAATCCTAAATCGGTTAGCTGAAAAGGGGTATTATTCCAGAAAACCACGTCGTAGCCTTGTTCGACTCCCAATTCGTGGAAACGGGAATAGGCAAAATTGCGAAGCCCAATTCCGTCCGGAAGCAGAATAAAAATTTTGTTTTTTGACATCTTTTTAAATATCCCTAAATTGTTTTTGGTGGTTTAATTGCCAAAGATTCGCTTCTTTAAGGGAACTGACAAATAATTCGGCACTATTTCCACTACCGTAATCACCGGTTATTTTTTGAACGGTATGTGAACCGATGACCTTTAACGCTTCCTGAATAGCCGTTTTATCGTAGGCGACATTCAAAATATCACCGTTTACGGAACGATTTTGCTGGCGACTACCAATGTTAATGATCGGCAAACCGTAATACGGTGCCTCTCTGATTCCGGCACTACTGTTTCCGATAATAAACCGGGCATTTTTGAGCAAGGTCAGAAAGTATTCAAATCGCAAGGACGGAAAAACCCGAAAGCGATCGTTATCTTTTAGCTTTTCGTATGCCTTTAGTATGGCCGAATTCCCTAAATCGTTATTTGGATAAATGACCACATACGGGCGATCATCTTCTAGTAATGCCGCGACAAAATTATCGGCATAGTGTTGCATGTTCTGAAATTCGGTTGTCACCGGGTGGAACATGGCCACCGCATACTGATCAAAATCAATTTCATAGTATTTTTTTACGGTTTCCAGGTCAGGAAGTGTGTCCGAAAACATAATATCCAAATCCGGAGAACCGATGACCGATACAGACGCTTCCAATTCGCCCATTTGTATCAGTCGCTTTTTGGCTGTATCATTCGACACAAAATGAACGTGGCTCATCTTACTTGTCGCATGTCGGATCAATTCGTCTATCGTTCCGGAAATTTCACCGCCTTCAATATGCGCTACAAGGATATTGTTGAGCGATCCTACAATAGCACCAGCGAGCGCTTCCACCCTGTCGCCGTGAATGATAATCATATCCGGTTGGATCTCTTTACAGTAGGCCGACAATCCTTCGATGGTTTTTGCCAGTGTCAGATCCATCGTTGTTTCGTGGGTATGATTTTCAAACGCATGCAGATTTGTAAACCCGCAACGCTCAATCTCAATCCACGTATACCCGTATTCCTGTTGCAGGTGCATGCCGGTCACAAAAAGATAGGGAATAAAATCCGGTTGCTTTTCCAAAGCCTGGATCAGCGATTTGATTTTCCCGAAATCGGCACGGGTACCGGTTAGAAATACAATTTTTTTCATCTTGCGATTATACTATATCGTCCCAGCTAAGTTGTTCGTCGTTAGCAATATCCCGTCCGGCAGTTTTACCCAATACGGATTCAAAATGTTCGGCCAGTATTTTTCCGGTTCCCGGGCGCTTTACCCAGATGTTTTCTTTTGTAAAAACAGTTCCTTTTTTGATATCCTGAATCGTACACAGGGTTGCAAACGCAAAATCGATTGTTACCTGTTCTTCTTTTGCCGGTTGTTTGGTTCCGCCTCTCATTAGTGCGATTTCGGCTGCATTCCGGATCAGATCGGCACAATTTTGCTCGTCCATACTACACACAATATCCGGTCCGGTGCGTTCCATATGATCGGTGAAATGGCGTTCCAAAATGGATGCTCCCAATGCTACCGCTCCAAGACAGGCATTATTATTTAATGTATGATCACTTAATCCGAAAACCTTATCCGCGAAGGCATTGTGCATTTCGGTCATCGCTCCAAAACGTACCAGATGGATGGGTGTAGGATATAAATTTGTAGTATGCAACAGCGCTACCGGTACCTTATGTTTATCAAAAATCGCAACAGCTTTACGGATGCTTTCAATGGTATTCATCCCGGTACTTAAAATGACCGGTTTTCCAAAAGATGCGATATGCTCGAGTAACGGATAATTGTTGCACTCACCCGAACCAATCTTATAGGCCGGGATATCGAATTTTCGCAATCGCTCGGCTGCCGCTCTCGAAAACGGTGTCGAAATAAAGATCATTCCTTTGCTTTCCACATAATTCTTCAACTCCAGCTCATCCGCTTCATTTAACGCGCAACGCTCCATGATTTCATAAATCGAAACATCGGCATTCCCGGGTATTACCTTTTTGGCGGCACCACTCATTTCGTCGGCTACAATATGGGTCTGATGTTTAACCACTTCCACACCGGCGCGAAAAGCGGCATCAACCATTTCTTTGGCCGTTTGCAGGGAACCTTCGTGGTTAATTCCGATTTCGGCAATTACCAATGGCGGATAATCCGGGCCGATTTTTCTTCCGGCTATTTCAATATAGGGATTCATGTATTATGTGTTTTATGGTTGTGATACAGATAGGATGCATATTCAAAATCGGCTTCCGTATCGATATCCAGTTCGGCAAACGGATGTTCCACAATCCAGGGAATAGCCTGTTCGCTAATAATTTTTTGTTCTTCTAAAATAAGTTCGGATTTGCTAATGTAAAGCAATCCGTTTTCAAAATATAAAGGCTCCATATCCTGACTCCGTTGTCCGATTTCATAATTAAACGGCACGTATCGGGATTGGGTTATTTTTCCTAATTTACGGATTATGGGTGTTACCGAAAACAAGCTGTCGGCTCCGGTAGCTATATATTTTTCAAAACTTTCCTGAAGTAATGCCTCCGGTCGTAACGGATTTGTCGCCTGTAATAAAACAACATTTTCCGGTTTTTCCGTTAGCGATTCCAGTACATGTTTTAAGGCGGTAACTGTTGGTTCCAAATCGCCCGAAAGTGCAGCCGGTCTGTCGATTACAACCGCTCCGTAATCCAACGCTATTTTTTTGATTTCCGGATCATCGGTACTTACCACAATGAGATCAATACTATCCGCATTGGCTTTGGCATATTCGATAGAATGTGCGATAAGTGGTTTTCCTCCAAGTAGTTTTATATTTTTCCCGGGAAGTCGTTTCGATCCGCCGCGAGCCGGAATTACAGCTATCGTTTTCATTGGTTAATTTTCTTTTGGGCAGCTGCAATAATCGTATTCATTCCCGTATTCCAACTTTCGGTGGTATACAATGTGGTATCAAAGGCATAGGTTTGCTCGGGATTTGCTGCAAAATCCAATATTGCTTTTTCCCATTCGGAGACAAAATGTGGACTTTCGATTAGTTTTCCAAACTTTCCGTATTGCAATACTTCGGGAACTCCTCCTAAGGCCGATGCAATGCAATAATTGCCGCAATGCAAGGCTTCTATAAGACTCAGACCAAAACCTTCGTGACATAGCGTTGAAAACAAATAGCAATCGGCTGCCTGAAGGTATTTTGCCAATTCATCATTCGGAATTCTCCCGAAATAACGAACGCCTTCCATCGCTTCTTTGGGTTCGGTTCCGATAATCCACAAGACGCAATCGTTTCTTTTTTCGATCACATTTTTCCAGGCATCCAAAACAATATGCAGTCCTTTTTTAGGACGATCCTGTGCGCACCAGACAAATACTTTTTTGTCGATCACGTCGTACTCTTGTTTTAGAAGTTGTCTGGCGTCGGTCGAAACCGGGTGAAATTTTTTAGTATCCACACCATTATAAAGCACCGAAAAACGGGTTGGTAAAACGGTGTAATAATTTTTATGCGCTTTATACGAATCGTGCGTTAACACTACCATCTCGTCAATCGCTTCAAAAAACCAACGCCCGTCGAAATTTTCGTAGAACGGCGGAAAACCGTGGTAACAAAATTGCAGATAGCAATTCTGACGATAACCGCTTTCTGAAAGAAATTCTAACAACGGTTTTACGATTCCGTAGTTATCGACGATCTGAATGATGTATTTCTGATCCGGTTGCAATATTTCTTCCAAAGCATTCAGATATCCTACATAGCGGTTTTTCTTCCACTTCCGGATAATTTTTGTCTGTAAGTTGTTTTCGACCAAGGTATATTTTACCGTATCGAATTGCTTTTCAGGAGGTTCGCAGATAATATAATCGATCTGGTGCTTACTTTCTAAGTAATTCTTATACAAGGTTGTCCAACTCCCTATTTTCGGATAAGGCAGTGGCATTTGTGAAATAAGGATTACTTTGGGAAAATTTGTTACCATTTGGTAAAAATATAAAAAATATAGCTTCTATTTTTTTATTTTAAACTCGATACCGCTAAGGTTTTCAAGTATTCTGTAGGTATATGGCAAATGGGCATACTGCGTAACAATGTGTCGCAATAACAGATCGTTACTCTCTTTTAACGTATAGTAATCCGGTACTTTTTTTCCCAGTATTTTTTTGAGTCTGTATTTAAAACTATTGTATAATGGTTCTTCCTCGATACAAACACTAAGCGTTTCTCCAGCTTTCAATTGTGGTAATTGACCGAATAACAAATGATCAATAGCACTTTTACGATTTGTTATTTTTCGGACCGGAAGTTCCTGTAGGAAATTATAGTCTTTTTCATCTATAACGATCCCCCAGTTTTCGAAGTTGACCGTTGTGAACTGTTGTTGCTGATTGAACCGAAAATGTTCCTGATTTAATTCGGCTACACCCGAAAGTTGCAATTCCTGTTTTAGCAGCGGACTTTCCGTTTGTCGGAAGTTGGGATGCCATTGGTGCAACATCCGTATTTTATCGTCACAAAATCGAATCGGGCAACCTAATTGTTTGAGGCGATTGTGAATATCGTTATCCTCCGATCCCCAGAAATGAAAAAACTGATCGTACCCCCGAATCTGATGCAATTTTGCCCTGGGAAACAACGACATCCCCGCAGCTTCGCGGTTACTACTAAATTTCAGTATATATTGATCAAATGATTTTTTCTTAGTGCTTTCCGCTTCCGACAGAAATCCTACCGGGAAATATAAGCCTTCGTCCAATCGGGCATGTTGGTTGGCAAATGCTATAAAATCCGGAGCGAAAATCATATCGATATCCGCCATAAAACAATAGTCGGTATCGGCTTTCCGGATCGCATAATTTAAGGCGATACTCCTACTCCAGGGCTGATTTGTTGTAAAGAGGTAATGGTATTCGACAAAAGTATACTGCTTAGCCAATTCCTGAACGGCACGAGCTGTTATCCGATCCGATCCATAATCGACCAAAACGACTTTAAATCGGATATCTGTCTGGATCTGTAAGGAATCCAGGGAACGTCGCACGCGTTCCAAATCCCGGTTTCTATAGGGATAGATTACGGTTATCATGGGTATAAACAGTTGTTATGTCTTTTTTTGGGTTCGTTTTTCTTCTTCTATTAATTCTTTAAATACGCTTGTACCACATTCGCCGGCAACCCTTTAAACCTAAAAAACAGGGCTATTATATTTTTATTAAACAGGAATCTGGAAAAAAATTTTGTTTTGATCCAATATCCGATTTTTGTCGCGTTGTTTCCTCTTAAAACGGGTTGTTTTATCGGACTTACAGTGCTCTTTGTTATGGTTTGCAATGTATCGGCCATCCAGGGTTCAGTGACATTTCCAAGATGGTAGGCAAAATTATCTTCTGTAGCCAATCGGTAATAACCTGATTTGACCACCGGAATATCCAATATGTCACGTTCGCTGGTTCCTCCTAAACGATATTGGGTATGTTTGGGTACTCTATTTTTAAAAATTTCGCTGCGATAGGTGGCCAGATAATGTCCGGCGCCAATTACCGCTTTGGTATTTCCCTGCGTAAGCGTGAGGTATTTTTCCAGTTGGTAACGGTTGTAAAAATTTTCATTTCCCACACTATGTCCAAACGCTTTTAATCCATCCGGGTTTTTTACAGCTGTAAATTGTAATTTCCGGGACCAGAAATAATCCCACAAAACATTAGCGGTATAGGTTTTATACGATCGTGAAGAAGGCGTTGGACAGACGGCTCCAGCTTTAGGAAAACTTTCGAACACGGCATACGTCGCGATTTGCCAGTCGGGCAAAAACATCACATCGGAATCCGCAATAGTGACCAAAGGAAAGTCATTACCGGACAAACCTTTTAAAACAGCATTCATTTTTCCGATGTTTGTAGTATGCAGCAATTCATGAATTTTTTCAGCGGCTAATAACTCATTCAAATAAGTAACAATGACTTCACAGCTACCATTATTAACAACCGTGATATAGGTTTTGGAATGAACCGTTAGCAATAAGGAATCGATACAGTATTTCAGTATCGCAAAACTGTCTTTAAAATAACCATCGAAAGACGGAATATAGACCGGTAGGATTACCTGATGGAAGTAATCGTCCGCTTGTTGTATCTGATCTTTATGTGGATTAAATCCTACCCGCATCGTATTTAGAATAAATTGCTTTTATCACTATAATACCAAAAACATATGGTATTGTTTTTTATGTCCGATTACTCTTTTTTATTTTTTGACGTAAAACGCCAACTCCTAAAAATGCCAGAAATCCTTTCCCCCATATTCCTAAGGTCATTTTTTTCTTTATAACCGATTTACTCGAATAGTTAAACATCTCAAAAATTACTACATTTTTAAGTAATTTCAATGCATCGGCATAGTTATCTGCAATAAAAGCCATATTGATCAACCCTCTATTGGTATTACAGATGGCATCCGACAACCAATCTTTTTGCAGATTATGGCGTTCTACGAATTCCTTTCGACATAAATACGAATCTTTAAGCGCAAAAATATACTTGTCAATATTTTTGGGATGACTGGCACTTCCTTCGACGATCCGATATACGGTTGTCACTTCCTTTAAAAAGAAAATATCCGACAGGTAGGCCGTTTCTAAAAGAATCCGGGTATCGCCGATCACGCCTTTTAACAGTGACGTCTGAATGACTTCGACTGCTTTATCGAGAACCCTTTTCCGGAACAGGGTCGTGGGAAACTCAATGAATTTGTTTTTTAACATTACAGGAATAACATCGGCTTTGCTGACTTCCATTCCGGCGGGTTTATCCAAAAACTTTTCTGTTTTTTGATCATAATGTTTTACATCCGTATAAACCAATCCTGTATTAGGGTTAGCCTCTAAAATGTCAACTTGCTTTTGCAGTTTATCTTTGGTAATCCAATAATCATCACCTTCACACATCGCCACATATTCGCCTTTACATTGTGCCATCGCAAACAGGAAATTGGGCATGATTCCCAGGTTTTTGGAATGCGGAAAGTAATGTATCTTATTTGCTTTCGGGTGTATTTTTATAATATCCTTTATAATTTCGTCGGTAGCATCTGGTGAACAATCGTTCGCAATAACCAATTCATAATCAAAATCACATTCCTGCATCAAGACGCCTTCTATCGCCTGACGTATGAACTTTTCGTGTCCATAAGTTATCATACATACACTAACTTTCATTATTCCTTGTTTCTTTTGTTTATGATACGTCCGTTTTTATTTTACTTAAAGACTTTTTATGATCAATATTTTTAAGCGATTACTTTATTTAATTTTCGATCGCTTCATTGATGTCTACCCTGGCACTTTTTAAAAAATTATAGCCTTTATTGGAAACTGAGATAAGCATAAAACCGATATAAATGCGGATTTTGTCTTTTAGCGGATAGGCAGTATTGAAAATATTTTTCAGTATTTGAATACCGTATCCTTTTATTGTTTTTCCGGAATTTATTTTGATCTGATAAAACGAACTCAATTGTCGGTATAACAGATATTGTTTGAGCGTATTTTGATTTTCTGTGGCCGTTGTAGCTACAATTTTAAAAGCTTTTGTAAAAAATTTAAGTCGGGAAATATGCGACGACAGTTCATTGGCTTTATCCTGCGTTATACTTTGATGTCCTCTTCTGATTCCAAAGAGTACATCGTCTTTGTATACATATTTTAAATGGTTGGCCAGCATTCTGAAATGGAAATCCGTTTCGTGACTATTGGCTAATTCTTCATCAAATAAAGCTTTACCTTGTAATGTTGTACGCCTCCATAACGGTGCCGCGGTAAAAAAATAATGATTTTTAGTGAGATAGGCCGTTAACACATCTTCCTTTGGTGTCCGGTTTGCTCTAAAAACGGTTTTAAAGGGCGATCCTTCTGTAAAATCTTCCGCCAGACAGGCGCAAAAATCCAGCTCCTTATCGTCTTCCAATAAGCGAACCTGTTTTTCCAGAAAATCGGGATACAGAATATCATCGCTATCAAACCACTTTATATAGGCACCGTTGCTTTTTTCAAAGCCATAATTCCTACAGGCATTCGCACCTTTTGTTCGGTTATCTGGTCTTTTATAATAGTAAAACCGACTATCTTTATTGCTATAGGCCGACAGGATTTCTTCGGTATTGTCTGTCGAGCCATCGTCTACGACAATACACTCCCAGTCCTGATAGACTTGGCCAATCATACTGTCCAGAGTCGCTCCAATCAGATCGGCTCGGTTATAGGTTGGGATGATTACAGATACTAACGCTTTCATTTTTTAAAAGTACTGATTAAAAAACGCCGGATAAATTTTAAAAAAGATATCAGTGTAAAATTACGGACATAGTGCTTTCCTAACAACAGCCATTCTTTAAAGACTAACTTTCGCTGGTCTTTTACGGCGACTTCATAGGTTAGCAATAAAGCCAATCGTTCCTTTTTGGAAAACAGGGCTAAATTTTTTAGAACAAAGTCTCCGAAAAATTGCTCTTTGGCTTTCTTTTTTAAAACGGTATTGTCTTGTCGGCCCGAAATATTCATTTCTGAAAACCGGATAAAGACAAAACTTTCATTAATGGTGTATATCTTTTTCTGTTCGGAGAAATCGATCCATGCGCGATCGTCACTATACCATGCCAGCGGATAATCATAAAAACCGTAGGCATCGTAAGCCTTTTTGGTAAAAATATATTCCGATAGCGAGCTTCTCGTAAGTGCTTTTGTTTTTTTAAAAAAAGATTCCGATGCTTTCTCCCACACCGGATGTAGAAAAGGATCGGAAATTCGGGCTGTTTCCTGAAAAATTATTTTTGAGGCAAACTTAACCACATTCGTTTTATCCTTAAACTGTTCGTAATTGTCATACCAGGATACTATGGTATTTTCCGACAATACATCATCGTCGCCTAAAATCATAACCCATTCCTCTTCGTTGATCAAATCGATACAACGATCCCATTGTCGAACCAGCGAATGGCCTCCTTTATTGGTTTCAAAGCGATGGTATTCGAACGGAAACTGACCACTGAATCGTTGTAATAACTCCGATGGATCATCAGGACTGGCATCGTCTCCGATATATACTGTAAATCGTTTATCGGTCTGATTGGCGAGTGAACGCAGTGTTTCTTCAAAAAACTGAATCTTGTAATATGGAATTACGATCGCCAGCATTATTTAAAGACTTTTTTTAGAAACTTCAACGGCATTAATACCCTATGTCCTACTTTATAGGAATTTGAATTATAGATTTTTGCTATTTTTTGCTGGTATTCTATTTCCATGATACTACTTCCGTCGAATACCGAGAGTCCCTGTCGGTCAAACGATTCGTCTGAAGCAATGGCAACAAGATACAAAGCGGATATATCCGTTTGCTGTACAGCCTTATAATCGCCGGTCATAATCACCGGTTGTTCCGGGCTTGCTACATCGGTAATCACGGAATTTCCATTACAATACCGTTGCGCTAACAATTGTTGTTTTGCAAAATATCCCGACAACAAGGTTTCGAATTCCTGCTGATACAGCTCTTTAATATGGAACTCGTTTTTAAAATTCCGCTGATCGGAATAGTATAATTTATCCGGAGTGGAAATAATCACGATACCACCCGGTTTTAAAACGCGTTTGATCTCGCGCATCATTTCATCGTGCTGATCGTGATGTTCGATGGTTTCAAAACTAACCACCACATCTACACTTTGGTTTTCCAGCGGAATGGCACTGGTACTCCCCTGTTGGAAACGGATATTATTTTTGTGGTATTTACGCGTTGCCGCAGCGACCGTTACTTCGTCGATATCGACACCGTAAACGAATGCCGCTTTCTCACTTAAAAGATTGGTTCCATATCCTTCGCCACTGGCAATATCGAGAACTGTCTTTCCTGTTACATACTGTTGTGCTATGGCATAACGATGCAAATGATCGATAGCATCTCTGTTATATATAAATGTTTCGAGGCGTTCGCCTGTCCATCCTTTTTTCATATTTTTTCCCATTTTAACAACGGACGTACCAATCCCGGGAATCGCCCTGAATAATTGCCACGAGCCGTATTGTCGCCCATTTCATCAATGATATTAAATCCAACCACTTCCATTTCGTGGAATTCCACATGAAACGGACTATAGCGCATGATTGCAAAACTACAGGTATAGCCTCCTTCCGCCAGTAAATTACCGGGGATCTCAATAGTCTTGGTATATATTCCTTTGGATATTGGTACCAGGAGTGTATCGGATTTAGTGTCGTGTGAACTCAGAATATGAATTCCCTGATTATTAAATAAGTTAAATCCGTGCGTGAACTGTTGTTCGTCTTTCAATACTTCATAGGTAAAACGAACCATCACCGGACTTGAGATCATATGATTTAACGCTGTTTCCTGATTCTGATTAAGCACTTCCGCTTTGTGGAGACGGAAAAATTCCGATCCGGGGTGGTCTTTATCCCATTGTCTTGTCGCATTTTGCTGTGATTCCCTCAGGTATTCGTCAATACAGTCGTCTACATTACCTTCAAAAACCACTCTTCCGTGTTCCATGACAATACCTTTGGTACACAAACTTTTCACCGCTGCCATATTATGACTTACAAATAGTACGGTTCGTCCTTCGCCTTTGGCGATATCCTGCATTTTCCCGATTGCTTTTTTCTGAAATTCTGCATCTCCAACAGCCAATACTTCATCGACTACAAGGATTTCCGGTTCGAGGTGTGCCGCGACAGCAAATGCCAATCGAACAGTCATTCCGCTACTGTAGCGTTTTACCGGTGTATCGATATAACGTTCGCATCCGCTAAAAGCAATAATCTCATCTATTTTGGAGGTAATCTCATTTTTTGTCATTCCCAAAATGGAACCGTTCAGGTAGATGTTTTCCCTTCCGGTCATTTCCGGATGAAAACCCGTTCCCACTTCCAGTAGCGATGCAATACGTCCGCGGGTTTTAATACTTCCTGTTGTAGGCGCTGTTACCCGGGATAAGATTTTTAACAGGGTAGATTTTCCAGCTCCGTTTTTTCCGATTATTCCCAGTACTTCTCCCCGCTCGACTTCGAAACTAATATCGTGTAAAGCCCAGACATAATCACTGTTTCCTTTTCTCGAACGATCGTTTACATCACCGATTTTTAAGTAAGGATCTTCTTTACCGCGCACTCTGTGCCACCATCTGTTTAAATCATGGCTTACGGTTCCTGTACCGACCGTTCCCAAACGGTATTGTTTGGAAATATGTTCGGCCTTTAGAATTACATCTTTCACCGGATAGTATTGGTAGTTTTAATGTTAATAGTTTGCAAACTTATCTATAATTTTAGACGGAGTCAAATTTAACGAAATAAAGTCCTGAAACAATATTTTCTTTTGTTATAAGACGCCTTTTCTCTCACCTGATTACAGACTATTTTTGCATGCTCAAATTGGCTATATTTGTATCATGTTATCATTTTTTAAATCCAAATCCCTTTTAAAGGAACTTATACCGCAGGACTATACCGATATTCATTCCCATGTTCTTTTTGGAATTGACGACGGTGCCCAAACTCCGGACGATACGACTTATTTACTAGACTCATGCCGCGAATTCGGTTTCGCCCGAATGATAACGACTCCACATACCTGTAGTTCGGTTTGGGAAAACACACGCGAAGGCATTGAAAACAAGCTTCAAGAAGTACATGGCCTTTTACCGGAACTTGCCGGAGCTTTACAGCTTAAAGCAGCCTCGGAATATATGCTGGACGATACTTTTGTAAAATTATTTCAAGAGGAAAAACTACTAACCTTAAAAGACAATTACGTTCTGGTGGAGATGTCGTACATCAATCCACCGATTCAATTGTTTGATATTTTATTTGAGTTACAGGTAGCCGGATATCAGCCTGTACTGGCACATCCGGAGCGTTATAATTTTTACCACAACAATTTCGACGCCTATAAAAAACTTAAAAAAGCCGGATGTCTATTTCAGGCGAATCTACTTTCGACTGTTGGTTATTATGGTGAACACGTTACCAAAGCGGTTGAAAAACTATTCAAAAACGATATGATCGATTTTACCGGTTCCGACATCCATCATAAAAACCATGTTGCTTCCTTTTCAAAAAAAATAAAGATCGATGAGCTATTGCTTGTTGCCGCGATGAAACGCAATACTCTATTTAAATAAACTAAAAAAGTCCTTATAAATAAGGACTTTTTTTATTAATCAGAATGTTTTTTACCGGTTAAAAAGTTTTTGCCACCACGGTCTTTCATCTTCAAGATCGGCACCATAACCGTATCCATAGCCGTATCCCTTGGTCGTATCTGTATCGTTTAACAACAAACACATATTCGGTAATTTTTTCTCTCTGTAAATCGTTTGCGGTACACTTAGCATACGTTTATCTAAATAATTCGCACGAACCACATAGATAAAGACATCCGCCAGGTGCGCAACCAATAAGGTATCGGTTACCAAACTTACCGGAGCCGTATCGACTACGATATAATCGTATTCTTTTTTTAATTGTTCAAAAAGTGTGTTTACTTTTTTGCTCATCAACAACTCGGCTGGATTCGGAGGAATCACTCCGGAAGGCAATACATAAAACTCTTCGAAGCCGTTATGTTTAATGATATAATTATTGATATCATCATCTTTAGACGACAGGTAATTGGTTAAACCTTTGGACGGAATCTGGATATACTCATCCAATCTTGGATTACGGATATCCAAACCAACCAACAATACTTTTTTACCCGACAAGGCAATTGTAGCGGCAATATTAGCCGTAATAAAGGTTTTACCTTCTTTCGGGAACGTTGATGTCAGGAAAATAGTTTTTGCCTGTCTCTCCGGAACATGGTTTAACATAAATTCCAGGTTTGTTTTCGCGATACGCAATGCTTCTGCAGCACTACTACGACTGGTAGTTGTAATCAGCTCATTAGCCGAAAGCGATTGCGGTACATCACCCAAAAATGGTGCTTTAATTTTTTCTTCTAAATCCTGACGTGATTTTACTTTGGTATCTAACAAATCTCTCAGGTAAATTATTCCAAAAGGAATGAGCAGTCCCATAAACAATGCCCCTAAATAAATCAGATTTTTTTTAGGCGAAACGGGGACATCTGAAGCTTTTGCCGCATCGATCACTTTAGCATTTGGTGCTGTTACCGCCAGAGAAATTGCCGTTTCTTCCCGTTTCTGTAATAGGTACAGGTATAATGATTCTTTGATTTGTTGTTGTCGTTGCAGCACTCTGAATTCACGTTCCTGTGTTGGGATACGTGAAATACGTCCCCCCAATAAACCTTCCTGACGATCCAAATCGCGCTTTTTAATCGTCAATGCCGATTGCATACGGTTCAGGCTTTCGTCCACGCTTATTTTTAAGGCTTCGATTTTTTCATCTAAGGCAATAATAACCGGGTTGTTTGGCGTAGAACTTTTCAGAATACGATTGCGTTCCAGCACCATTTTATTAAACTCATCAATGGATCCGGTAGCAGTAGCATCGGAAGTAAGATTACTTGGTATAAGATCCCCTTTTTTGCTATTCTTTAAAAAGTTCTTCATCGAAGCAACCACTTTCATCTGGGTTTCGGTTTCGATGACATTCTTTTCATACAGACTGGCATTTTCCAGAAACAATCCCGCTTCTGAAGTAATATCCGTAATTTTATTTTGCTTTTTATAGCCTTCCACATTTTTTTCAACCCCATCTAACTCATCCGTAATCAGACTCAAACGCTGTGAAATAAATCGGGATGTATTTTCAGAGATAAAGTTTTTATCTGCAATAGCATCTTCATTATATATTCTAACTAAAGCATTTAAAAAATCCTCTGCTCTTTCTTTTACAGGATCAGTTAACGACAATTCGATAACACTGGTATTCTTACTTAGCGGATTTACTATCAATTTTTTTTTGAAATTTTCAGTAACTTTCGATAAGGAAACTATTTTAACATGGACAACAAAAGGATTATCACTATGGCTTTTACCTTCAGCATCTATTAGGTTTTCTATTTTTTTGTTAACAATTAATGTCCCATATTTGGTTCTTATTTCACTACCATAAGAATATTCCCCCAATTTATTTTCTTTGTCATCATAGATAAAAAAACGATTATTGTTTTTATTTTCTATTCTGTAAGCAAAATTTTGCAAATAAAAATCTTTCCTTTTATTTGTAAACTCAATTTTAATTGGCGAATCTTTATATAAAAAAGAAGACTTGACTCTCCCTTCAGCTATATAGAATACGTTTAGATCTAATCTTTGTATAACGTTTTCTACTAATGTTCTGGATTTTAAGACTTCAACTTCATTATCGACACTACTTTTTGCCCCTGTCAACATTCCTATATCAGAAAAAGCAGCTAACTCAGAAGCGATCCCACCTTTTTTATCATCTTTTACAAGTATAGTTGAAACAGCTTTATAACTGGGTGATGTATAATAACGTAAATACAAAAATGCCGCTACTAACGAAAGAAATATCCCCAGTACAAACCAATGCCAATAAATCAGGTATTTATCTATTTGTTCCCTGATAGAAAATCTGTCATCTTGCTGTTCTTCAATCGTATTGAACTCCTGTTTCATCTATAAATTATCTTGTCGTTAAAGCAACGATGGTTATTAATAAAGAAATTGCCGAAATGGCTACTGTGACATTCGGTCCGATTACCGATGAGTTAACTTTGGTTTTGTTCGGTTCTACATATACCACATCGTTTTGTTTCAGATAGTAAAACTGAGAATTGAAAAACTCAGGCTTTGTAAGATCGATACGTGTAGTTGTCACTTTACCTTCTGTTTCACGGATTACCAGAATATTGTTTCGTTTTCCGTAAACGGTAAGATCACCAGCTAAACTTAATGCTTCGGGTAGTGTAATTCGTTCCGATTGTATCGGGTAGGTTCCTGGTCGGGTTACTTCGCCCTGAACCGTTACTTTATAGTTTAATATCCGCATGTTAACCGTTGGATTTTTGATATACCCGCTTAACAGCCCTTTTAATTTTGTCATGGCCTCACTACGGGTTAATCCTCCTAATTTGATCGTTCCGATAACCGGGAACGAAATTTCCCCATTGGAATCCACCAGATAGGTTTGCAAACGCGGCTGACTTGCGGCTGTTTCGGTAGCACCTTGCATGGTAACTGCATATAAGTTAAATGGTGCCGCTACTTCCGGGTTTTCTGCCGAAACGACAATCATTAATAAATCGTCCGGTTGTAATTTCGGTTCGAATGTTGCAGAAGATCCCTCTCTTGAAAACTGATCGATATTTTGATAATAAACAATATCTTTTTTTTGTGCACAGGAAGACAGAATTAACAGGGCTCCCAGGGCCAAAAAACAGAAAAAACGAGAAATTACCTCCATAAATAATAAATTTTGCGCAAAGATACGCTTTTGATTTTTAATTAATATCCAAGGTCGAGAACGACGAATTCATACTTCTAAATTCTGGCACAATTGTTTTCATCTGCATTACAATGTCAGATAATTCCTTCCCTCCCTCAGTGATGTTGATCAAGAGATCTACCGCTTCAGAAATCACCTCAAATGTATCGGAGACTTCAATAGCAATCATAATTTTTTCGTGATGTGTAGGCAGCGTTTTAGAGGAATCGTTTAACAACTCTTCGTATAATTTTTCTCCCGGTCGCAATCCAACAAATTCGATCTTAATATCCTTATCGGGTTGTAATCCCGCCATACGAATCATTTTACGAGCGAGATCGATAATTTTTACCGGTTTTCCCATATCAAAAATATAGATCTCTCCACCGCTTCCCATAGCACCGGCTTCCAATACCAGCTGACAAGCTTCCGGGATGGTCATAAAATAGCGGATAATCTTCGGATGGGTAATCGTTAGCGGACCACCGTTGGCGATTTGTTGTTTAAACAAAGGCACAACCGAACCGTTGGAGCCCAATACATTTCCAAAACGCGTGGTGATAAACTTGGTGTGTTTTACGCCATTATCATGCAAATGATAGTTTAGCGTTTGCACATATTTTTCTGCAATCCGCTTACTGGCCCCCATCACATTACTTGGATTTACGGCTTTATCGGTAGAGATCATCACGAATTTCGCAACTTTGTATGCTACAGACAAATCGGCCAGATTACGAGTCCCCATTACATTAGTAAAAACCGCCTGTATCGGGTGATCTTCCATCATTGGCACATGTTTATAAGCCGCTGCGTGGAATACGATATCCGGTTTATATTTAGCGAAGATCGACTCAATTTCTTTTTTATTCCGTATATCGGCGACAAACGAATGAACCGTCGCTGTTGTTTTCTTTTTACTCAGCTCTAACGTTAAATGGTATAATGGCGTTTCGGCCTGATCAATTAGCACCACTTTTTTAGGAGAGAAGGCTATTACCTGATTTACGATTTCACCGCCAATTGAACCGGCAGCACCGGTAATGACCACCGTTTTTCCATTTATTTCCCTTTGAATGGATGTATTGTCCAATTTGATTGGCATTCGTTCCAATAAGTCTTCAATCTGAATGGACTTTACTTTTTTGGAAATATCCTTCACGTCCGACCAGTCGGCTACTACCGGTACGGTATATACTTTAAATCCGTATTCCAGACACTCATCGATTAGTTCTATTTTTCGATCTTCCTGTAAATCGTTCGAAGCCAGAATTAGTGTATTGGCTCCTAAGGAACGTAGTAAAACCGGCACTTTTTTTCGGGTGGTATAAATCGGCATATCCAAAATCCGTTTTGTAGTATTGGATGCGTTATAATCTACAAACCCCAATAATTTAAAACGCTGTGGTCGTTCAGAACGCAACGCATTGGCTAAAGCTGTAGCGTTAAAACCAGTACCGTAGATCAGTGCTCTTTCTAGTTTTATTTTTTTGGATTCGGTAAGATAATGCTCAAAAATCTGTTTTACCACAATGCGGTACAGAAATAATCCCATAAAGGAAATAATGATATTGAGCAGTAAACGGGTATTCAGAAACAGTTTATCGCCAATAGCCTGCTCAAAGTAGACATTTATAAAAAACATCACTAAAAAAGTAGAGGATTGTGCGAAAAACAAGCGAATACCGTCGATAAACGTCGAATGTCGGATAATACCGGAATAGGTTCGGAATAACCAGAAAAAGAAAACGGTTACCGAAAGATAAACACTAACGACATAGATAAATTTATCTTTATCTAATGCCAGTCGGAACTGAATTCCCAAACCGTCGAGCAAGAAATAGCTGATCACAGAAGCGATAAGCACGACGGCAATGTCTATAAATAAGACAATCCATCGGGGCAAATAGCGTAAACTTTGCAAAGAAAAATCTTCTCTAAAAGTTGATGAAGCCTGCTGTAAATTTGAATACAGACCCTGCAGCACACTATTTTTCAAGTTCAACTGTATTATTGTTCATGAATTATTACTATAATTAAGGTGAATTAAAGCGCTTCTGAAAGTTTTAATTTAAAAAACATATCAAGAACTATTCCAATTCTTTCCATTTCAGCATCGGTCATATTCGAACCGGAAGGCAGACATAGTCCGTTTTTAAACAGCTCTTCTGCGGTAGTTCCTCCATAATAGGGAGCTTTTTCAAATACCGGTTGCAAATGCATTGGTTTCCAGAGCGGTCTGCTTTCAATATTGTTTGCATCCAGCATTAGTCGCAATTCCTCGGCAGCCGTTACACCAAAAACAACCGGATCAATATAGATCGCTGTTAACCAATGATTCGAAAAATAATCGGTTGTTGGCTCCTGTAATACGGTTATTCCTTCTATATTTTTAAAATAGTTTCTATAATATTGGTTTACTTTTCTTCGCAACACAATATGATCGTCCAGCACTTCCATTTGTCCTCTTCCAATTCCGGCACAAATATTACTCATCCGGTAATTATACCCGATAACACTATGTTGGTAATGCGGTGCTTCGTCTCTTGCCTGAGTCGATAAAAATATTGTTTTCTTTTTCAGTTCCGAATCTTTAACAACCAAGGCACCACCACCCGATGTTGTGATGATTTTATTTCCGTTAAACGACAGGACTCCGAATTGTCCAAAAGTACCACAGGATTGTCCTTTATAAGTACTTCCCAATGCTTCGGCACTGTCTTCGATTACCGGGATATCATAGGTTGCTGCAATTCGGTTGATTTCGTCTACTTTATAAGGCATGCCATACAAGTGTACCGCAACAATAGCTTTTGGTTTTTTCCCTAAAGCAATGCGGTCTTTGATAGCATTTTCCAACGCCACAGGACACATATTCCAGGTATCGGATTCACTGTCGATAAAAACGGGTGTAGCCCCCTGATAGGCAATCGGATTGGCAGAAGCAGAAAATGTCATGGATTGACATATTACCTCATCTCCAGCCTGCACACCCAACATAATTAAGGATAAGTGCAATGCTGCTGTTCCCGAACTTAATGCCGCAACTTCGACAGTTCCGCCCAAATACGATTGCAATGCATTTTCAAAACCGGTTACATTCGGTCCCAAAGGAGCGATCCAGTTACTTTCGAAAGCCTCATTAACATAACGCTGCTCCGTTCCTCCCATATGGGGCGAAGAAAGCCAAATCTTAGCAGAACTCATTTTTTTCCATATTTATTAAAAAAAAGAACAATTCTTTTTGCAAAAATAATTATTCTTTTCTCAATGTTAACATTATACTTATTTATATAGTGTGATAAACCCTAAATATTATATAAAAAGCCTGTTTAAAAAATATTTATTTTTAACAAAAACGCAACAATGTGTTAAACATTATTTTAAGATCCCCTCTAAAGCTGCGATTATAATAATAATGCAAATTCATTTTTATTTTATCCGGAAAAATAACCTCATCGTTAAATTTCTCAGGATTGGGAATATTTTTTAATATTTCTTCTTCATTCGAGTACTTAATACTCGCTTCTGAAGTTAATCCGGGTTTCAATTCTAAAATTTTACGTTCGTCACCGACCAACTTGTCGTAATAACCGGGAATATCCGGTCTTGGCCCTACAAAACTCATTTGTCCGATCAAAATATTAATCAGTTGCGGCAATTCATCCAGTTTATATTTTCGAAAAAAAGCGGAAACCGAAGGAATTATTGCTCTTACTTGACCAGTGTCGGCAGCAACAAAACGCATTGTTTTCAATTTTATTATCATAAAAGGTTTTCCATATTGTCCGATTCTTTGCTGAAAGAAAATTCCACCGGATCGTGTTGCCATAGCAGAAATAATCCATATCAGGATTAAGCCCCAAGAAATGCAAATTAAAAGTAATGCTGCGACAATAAAATCAAATACTCTTTTACTCATATCGTTAATTAATCTTCTAACAGCATATATAAACTACGAACACCTATAAAGTGGAAAAAAATTATTCACTTCTTTATTCCGGTTGCCTACTAGCGCATCATATTGTACCTGATCAGCAATATATTGCCAGACTTTATAAACACATCTATAATCCGAAAAACTCGATTTAAATTTAAAAAGCGAATCTTCATCATTTCCCCCTACTCCTCCTCCTAAATGCAAAAATTCCATATTTAACTGATTCCCTATGAGCCTTGCCTCATCTAAAATCAACTTCATGGGTGTATCCTTTATATAGGCTTCTTTTGTTCCGGACAAATGGTACTGCATTATTTTATTGGTGACAGTAAATATCCCTCCGGCAGCAATAGAATCATTTATTTTAGCGAGCAAAAGCCAATTTTGGTAGCATTTATTATCCAAAAACTGATAAAAATAATCTTCATCAAAAAAATAGCGATCTGTCGCATTTACCCTTTTCATCGTTTCATGATAAATTTCAATAAAGGAATCTATCTCCTCTTTTGTAGTTGCCTTAACAACTTCGTACCCTTTTCTTTTTAATCCGTTTATTTCATTTTTACAGGATTTCCTATACTGTTTTCGTTGTTCATCCCGTGTTAATCTCAAATCAATTGCTACGGTTATATTGACATCTTTAACTTGCCCAAAGTTATAAAACATTTTTGAGCAAGAAGTCAGCGGATGTAATCTTGTAAAAGCACTGACAATAGCATTTTTTTTAAAAAAAGAGAGCAGACATTGCTGAAAAAAAACAATCCCAAATTCGGGAATAGTCTCAAAATCCATATTACTTACCGGTCCGCAATAACCATAAACCGATGTACAATCCATAAGATTTGTATTCGGTATTTTTCTTATAACTAAAGGAAGTGCAATAAAATTTTCTTTAAAATAGGACACACATAAAACCGGTCGGTTCTCTTTTTCTAATAAATGATAGGATTGTGTATGATAAAAATCATATTGCTTACTCTTATTTATTATTTCTGTCCATCTGTCATCATCTACTTCAAGAATTAAAAAATTATTCATGTGCCAAGTTTTTAATCATATTTTACAAGAATACGTTCGTTCGGTAGGGATGATCTAATTTAATTCCGTTACAGGAAAATTATCTATATATATTCTTTTCGATTCATACCGTTTATTTATATAATCCAGATTATTAGTTGTGATTATATTATATATCACAATAGCAATTTCTATATGATCAACATCATCACTTTTAATACGCTGCCATCATTTTAATCAAAGGTAATAAACCTCTGCAGTACTAATACTATGGCAAATGTACTATAGTATAAATGACCGTCATTTGTTCAATATTTACATATTCTTTCCCGATTATCACTCCGGACAGATAATTTTCCGATATTTACAAATACTATCAAAGAGCCTTTTTAACTATATAATAGTCGCAGAATCTACTAATCCCTGTAATCCTTTCCGAAATGTTTACTCATGAAATTTGATTGGTTTTGCCGGTATTCCTACCGCTGTACATTTTTCGGGAAGTGAGCGGGAAACTACCGCTCCGGCTCCAACAATCGTTTCGGCACCTATTTCCAACTGATTGATAATCTTGGCTCCGGTACCCACATAAACTTTCTCGTTGATTTGTACTTCACCAGAAATATTTACAGCTGGCATAAAAGATGAAAAAGCTTCAATCTTCGTATCATGCCCAACAGTACACATCAGGTTCAAGGTAACAAACTCTGCAATACTAATATTGCTCGTAAGTATACATCCGGCACAAATGACCGTTCCTTGTTCAATATTTACATCATCGTTCCCGATTAGCACTCCGGGATGTATAATTTTTGGATATTGAATATTTGGGTTATTTATTTTCCCGACAATCTTCGCTTTTAATTTCGGATCACCTATGCCCAAAGCAATATGTAATGTTTCCGAAACGGTATTCAATTCTTCGATACCTCCTAAAACCGGATAACCGTTAATGGTGGTTCCTTTTGCTACTCCATCATCATAAAAACCGACAAACTGAAATTCCGGTTCTCTTTTATTAATATCATCAAGGATCACTTTTACTTCTCTGCCGAAACCTCCGGCACCGAAAATAGCTATATTTTTCATCTTAATTCCCTTTAAATGCTTCAGTTGTAACCATTCCTTCCACGATGATTCCTTCCCAAATTACTACTTTTTTATGATCATATAGTAATGATCTGCTTTATATTTCCGCTGTGACAAATTCTATTCGTTTGCTACCATAATTTTACAACTTTGATCATCACGATTGCAGTAGCGTATTAATCCCTGAAATAAGCTTATGGGTTGAATACTATTTTCAAATTCTTCCGGATTATTAATAATTAGATTTTTATCAACCTCAACAGCAATTTATATTTGACTAACATAAATTCTCTTAATTATTGATCATCATATTTATAACATAAAAAACAATCCCTATTCCATTATTATGGATTAACAAGTTGTATCCATTTCGTTTCTAATATGATTTTCAAAATCAGACTCTTACAGTATCTTAACGCTTTTTCCGGATATTTTTATCTTAATTTCCTTTAAATGCTTCAGTCGTAGCCATTCCCTCTGCAGCGATTCCTTCCCGAATAAACACTTTTTTTACTGTTAGCAATAGAATCCTAAGGTCGAGTGTAAAACTAATATGTTCCGTATACCATACGTCGTATTCAAATTTTTGCTGCCAACTAATAGCATTTCGTCCATTTACCTGTGCCCATCCGGTGATTCCCGGTTTTACTAAATGACGCTTCTTTTGCGTTTCATTATACAAAGGCAAATACTGAGGCAGTAACGGTCGTGGTCCAACAAAACTCATATCGCCTTTAATTACGTTTAACAATTGTGGTATTTCATCCAGCGATGTTTTACGAACAAAACTTCCGACTTTTGTCAGACGTTGCGCATCTGGCAACAAATTCCCGTCACTATCTTTCTTATCATTCATCGTTTTAAACTTAATGATTTTAAAAAGTCGTTCATTTTTTCCGGGTCTGATCTGAAAGAAAAAAGGTTTTCCCTGATTAGCAAAATAGAGGCAGATCATTACTGCTGCAAAAATGGGGAATAGTAGTATACAACCGAATAATGCAACGGTAAAATCAAAAAAACGCTTACAATAATTTTTATACATTATACTATCTTATTAAAAACCCTAATATACTTCTCAACTGCTATTTCCAATGAATAGCTACCTTTAGCTACTTCCAAAGCTTTGATGGATTGCTTCTGCAGCAGCGCAACATTCTGAGTGTATTTTACAAAATCATCAGCTGCAAATTTGTCAATTTTTTCGGGAAGGACATAACCCATATTTTCCGATTCTATCTTATCTTTCTGCCATCCGGGGTGATTAATCAATATGGGTTTTCCTGCTGCCAAAGTATCAAAAAATTTATTGGCTGAATTGGCCCACAATTCTTTCACTGGTATCACAAAAGAACTCCCCATATTACATTCATAATACAGTTGTGGCAACTCCTGCTTGGAAACCGGATCAAGTATAAAAACATTTTTATCCAGAACGCCCTCGTCTGAAGCGAGCTTTGTGGTCTTTTCTTTTTCAGCCCCAGCACCAATTAATACAAAAACAACAGTAGGATCTATTACTATTACTTCTTTGGCTAATTTGACAACATAATCTATTCCATTCACACGACCGAAAGTCCCGGCATATAAAACCGTAAATCGGGGCACAAAACCTATTTTTTCTTTCAATAATGATTTGTCCTGATTATAGTTGTTTTGAAAGCGTCTGATTTCAGAAATGTTTTCTATAATTTCAATAGGTTTCATTTTAAATTGTGGATATCTATCGACAATAGATTTTTTCATATCAACCGATAAGGGAACAATAGCAGCTGCATTTTTATAAATTATCCTTTCCAGTTGATACAATAGTTTCTGCAAATAAATATTTTTTACTGCTCCTATTGCAATAACAGCTTCCGGCCACACATCTCTTGCTTCAAAAACAAATGGTGTTTTAGTAATCCATTTTTTTATCAAAGCAGGAATACCTATAGACAGAGGTGTAGAAGTAGCTAAAACGAAATCGGTTTTTATTGCCAACAGTTTAAATGAAGCAAACCAAAGAAACTGAAAGAAAACCAGACTCCTTTTAAAATACGATAAGTGATTCCCATACGGCAAATAGATGTAATGCACTATTAAGCCATCTTTTTGCAATTTTACCCAACGTTTCGCCTGATTATATTCCGGATCTGAAGTTGATGTCACTATTTCGATTTCATATCCCTTTTCTACAAATCCGGTGGCCAGATCATAGGAACGTGTCCCTCCGTTTTCACTTGGAAATTTAAAATATTGATGTAAATATAAAATTTTCATGCTCTTTATGATTTCAATAAAAATTTCCGAATCCTTAAATAATTTGTTCCTAATAAATACTTAAACAGAAGTAAGCTTTTCCATTTCACAATCTGTCTTAAACGCGTTAACGAAATAGTCTTCAATAAATCTTCAACTTCAGAAACTTTTGTATTGTTATAAATTGCGAATCTTCCTATGGTGCGGCAATTATCACTAATAAACTCTATTTTATCGGTAGGCTGTGATATAAATATCGTTTCAATTCCCTTGTTAGCAAGGATATTTCCCATTTCCTTAGAAAAGGAACCGCCAGGAATCGATACATGTGTTGTTTTAGTCTTTAATAAATCATTTAGTATTTTAATTGAAACGGCCCACTCCTCTTCCAATTCTACAAATGGCAATTTATTTAGCATACCCGGATGTGTATGAGAATGTGCCCCTATATAATGCCCTTCTTCATGCAAAGAAATCACCTGATCTGATGTTAAAAACTCTTTCGTATTAATAAATGCGGTGCTAATAAAAAAATATCCCTTAAAGCCATATTCTTTTAGAATCGGAGCAATTATTGAATAAAAAGAAACCCCGCCATCGTCAAAGGTCAGCATTACATTTTCTTTTAAAATATTTCTATCATTACAATATTTGGATATGCTTTGAATTTGTTTTGCAAATTCCTCTTTTGTAATTTTATATTTATTAGCTGGTGCTGTTTGAAAACCGCTTTCCTGAACTGTATATTCATATACATCATGATACATTAAAGAAATCATTTTTCCCATCATTTACTATTATTATACTCCTTCATTGACTCTTCTACCTTTAAGCAATGCTCCAATTTTTCTAACAGTATAAAATGCTGATTTGGCAAATGCTTTGGCAGGAATAAGCCAGGGCAGGCTCGACGCAATAATTTTGGGTTTCACATAAGGCGTAGGACCGTACTTTTCTTTATAACGGCGACCTCCTCCGAATTCCATATATTTCACTCCCTTATCCTTCAACATTTCTATAGCACTCCACATGATTAATTCATTTGGACAATAACTCTGTGCCGATTGGTAGCTTGCTCCTCCTGAAAAGAACCCATAATTACCGGCATAAGGAAAAAATGCTGACGCCAGACATTCTCCTTCTGGATTAACAGCGTAAAGAGCAAGCATATTCTCAGAAAAGGTATGCTGCAACATTGTCTTGGTTTGCTCCATAGAATGGGTAGGCGTTAAACCTTGTCTCTGAAAAACCTCTTTCAACTGTTTATAATATTCTTGAGCATATTCATGTACATCCGAAATTTCCTTTACTTCTACTCCCTTTTTTTTGGATTTATTAATGGAATAACGTACACTGCTGTAACTCATATTTTTATAAAGTTCTTCCTTATCTTTTGTAAGATCCAGTACATAACCTTTTTGCAATTCAATAGTAAAATTACGATGCAGGCATTCTGCAACTTCCAATTGCCAATCGGAAACCTGAAAATAACGACAGTGTTTGTTTTTAAACAACCAGGCTATTAATTCTTCGTAAATATCCAATCGTTGATTCACCGTTATCTCTTTTAACATCGACAAACCCTGATAGGATGTTGACCAACCCTCAAAAGGTGACGCTACTATCTGAACGCCTAATTTCTTTATTTTATGTCCATAAAAATAGCCGATCTCTTTATCTTTTTCAGATACAGAAACAACAAACGGAGCTACATTATAGAACTCCTTCAGAAAATTTGCCCAGTTTTTGGACTTAAATACAGTATGGTCATAGCATGAGGCCATTTTATCCCACAAAATATCGGGAGATGTAATAACTTCAAAAGTGTATTTCATTATTTATTTGCTTTAAGTCGGTTATTATTAATGGATCAGGACTTTTACTATATATTGCATTTCAGCTAATATTCTCGTTACATATAACTTGAAACTGTACTGTTTCAAGTGTAAAAAATAAACCTGTGAGTACTTTTTACACAAGCCTAAACTGCATAAAATACGGGGTATTTTTTTTTGTTTTTTTCTACTTGCCGATAATGGTCGTAAACCTCTAAAATAAATCGCTTTTTCATCTGCCAAGTTCATTTCATTTATTCTGCCGGATATTTCGAAACCAAATAAGGAATCTTCACCGATAGCAAAATGCGTATCAAATCTGGTTGTTCCGATTACAGATAACGGAATGAGTTTCGCGCATACTGTTGATAGAAAACTCCTGTAATTTATGATATTGTATTTTTTCCCTTGATTTTTTTTAAAACAACTGGAGAGATAATCATCACCCAGCTTTTCATCTGTATTTTCAACAAAAGTTTTGGTATTGGATACCACAATGACATCTGGTTGTGCCTTTTTTAAACATTCTTCTATAAAAGACGGACTTAATCTGTCGTCATCATCCAAAAAAGTAACATACGATGTATTGCTGTCTGCAACATAATCAAGCGCTATATTTCTTGCGTTTGACACCCCGGGAACATCTGTATAGAAAAGCTTGTAGTTAAAATTATGCTTTTTCAGTTCTGACTCTATATTATCATAATAAGGCTCTCTTTCCCCATTTAACACAACTACAACCTCAAATACAGCATTGCCGCAAGTTTGTACAGAAAGCGACTCGAAGCATTTATATATATAATCTCCGGGTTTATAGGTCGGAATAATAACAGAAACCAAATGCATTAGCTAAAAATTTGCTCGTAATTATAATTAACAATTTTGTTAGTAGTAGTCTTTTTCAAATGCTCTATCGCCTTAATTACCCCTTCTGATAAATCATTTACCGAATCTTTAGGAACAATATATCCATTTACGCCATTATTGATGACTTCAGAAAAATCCACGCAATTGGTTGCCACAACCGGAATTCCATAATATAATGCTTCTAAAACAACATTTGGAAAACCTTCTTTGCGTGAAGACAGTACAAACAAATCGGCATTTTTATAATAAGGATAAGGATTCGATTGATGACCTAATAAAAAAACATGATTTGTTAATTGATTATCCTTTATCATATTCAACAATTGATTTTTATATCCTGTCTCATATCGTTCATCACCTAAAATATATAAACGGGTTGCTATATTGTGCTTCACCACTTCTTTCATAGCATGGATCAAAAGGTCAAATCCTTTTACAGAATACAAGGCTCCCGCAGCTACTATGTTATAATTTCCGCTAATAAATTCACCTGGAAAATACATATCTCCACTTTCGTCCAATAATGATTGATCAACAATATTTCTGATTACTTTTATTTTTGTCGACGGAACTTTGTAGTGCTTGGCAACATCTATTTTCGAAAATTCGGTCTGAGCAATAATCAGATCGGCATGCTTAAGCGTAAACGAATTAATCATACTGAGAACCGACGATTTTAATCCTCCATGTGGTAACTCCGATGGAGGCACAGCAATACGAACAATCAACCTGGATTTAAGCCTGGATATCATACGTATGATTTGCAACAAATACGCAACAACAATGGAAGTAGTAAAAATATAATGCGGATTAATATGCTTTAAATCTTTAGACAACAAACGATATGCATTTTTAGCATGGCTTTTATTGTATTGAATATATTTAATGTGTGGTTTCAAACTTTGAGGCTTAGGCTCAATGCTGGTATTTACAAAAAAGACATCGTATTTTTCAACAGAAAGAGAATGCATAATATTGATTTGCATTCTTTCGGCACCACCACCCTGAGTAGAAGCCGCTACAAAAACGACTCTCTTTTTTTCCATAACAATACCCTTCCTTTATTTTAATTTAATTTTTTATTTCGAGTATCAACGGCAAAAGCCCAGATAATCGTTATTAGATAAGTGCTTTCACTTGTATATCCCATAGAAAACAAACTGGTCACAAAAAACATGGCAGTAATAGTTGCCATCAATATTTTCTTGTCCTTGGATAAAAGCGGATTTCTAATACATTTATAAGCTGCGAAAAATAAAAACGAATAGACTAAAAAACCGACTAATCCAAAATTAGAAAGTACCTCCAGCCAATCATTATGGGCAAAGTGCCCGGAACCGCTCAGTTTTGTTGAACCTGCAAAACCATAGCCAAACAGCACATTAGAAAAATTTTCACTCTCATACCATCCATTGAAGATATTCATATAAATAATGTCTCTCCCGCTTGAATTTCCTTCTTTTACAGATTCCATTCGCTCTTTAAAAAACTCATTGCTCTCGAAGACTTCATATCCATAATATCCTATTACTGAAAGCCCTATAAACACTAAAACAAATGCTCTGAGTCTTTTCTTTCTTTCCACAGTAAACAACTGGTAATAGATATAGAATAAAAGTCCGATAACGCCCACAAACATTGCTCCCCTTTTAGAACCGAGTATGACAAAATAAATAAGCAATAATATTGCGGCAAATGAGATTATTTTGCTCCTTTTAATAAGAAATACATACGGTATTAAACTAACAAAGGAATAGGCGATATTATTCACTACGTTTTCATCATCCATATTACTTTCTAAAAGGATTTTATATCTATTTGTATAAAACTGAGATATAATAATCGGTAAGATCAACAAAAAGAAACAAATCAGGTGTTTGGATTTGAGCGTACCGTTTTGTGCAAAAGAATAAAAGGGATAAAAGGGCAGCATCGTTATAAGGATACCTTTGAACATTCCAAAATGCAAGGAATAATCAGCAGTAAAAACAAAACCTACAATATTTAAACCCAATAATAGCGTCCAGGCAGTATAAAATATATTTTTATTATTCCTTGAAAAAAGACTTTTTATAAGATATGTTGCGCTAATAGCAAAAATCAAAAACAAAACAAACTGCGATATAGCACTTCCTGTTTCATACAAAGAACCTTGTGCGAAGTAAATTGCAAGAAGAAGGAACAATATATTTTGTATGTAAATCTGAGCTTTCATTTTTTTATTTTTTCAATTTCTTGAATAAATCTTCTATCATCCATTGCTGTGGATTGAATGGAGATTGGTACCAATTGAGCTCCCTATCCCAGTAGCCGGGACAAGGATCATAACCCGCAGCTACAAAACCATAACTGATTTCTACCACTAAAGGATTATTTTCTTCATCGAAAACAAAATCATAACCAATAGACTGAGACTGTATCTTATCGTTTATTTCAAAAGCCAATTTAACACATCGGATGTCTATTTCATTCTGATCATAAATAATATATCCACTTCCTGATGCCCTGAAATCGTTTTCACGTGTCAATCTTTTTATCGCAAAGGCTTTATCTCCAATAACAATTACCCGTATATCGGAATCATTATTGGGGATAAACTTCTGAAAATAGGCATATCCTTTTTCGTTACCTGTCATTCTGGCAAATTCCGTAGGCACAAAAAGACGACGAAAACCTTTCAACACCCCAAACAGGGTATCTCTTCCTGATTTATATCTATTGTAGCGTTCTTTGAAATGTCCCCAACGGTTAAATTGTGAAAAACCACGCCCAAACGCCTTGTTAATCAGCATAACAGCCTCACTCATATTCCTAACCAGTTTCACATTAGAAGAACCGGCGCCGCCTCTAAGCTTAAATACTTTGGGATAATCGGTAGTCTCCGCCCATTTTAGAGCCTCTTTTTTATTATAAAATACATAACTTGGCACCAAAGGTACTCCCATGGCTTCCAATAAATATTTTTGCCCTACTTTGTCATCAAAATGCCATCCGGTATTGAAATCCGGAAACACTTTTTTTCCTGATAATTCTACCGAATACAACAATTGCTTTGCAAACAGCTTATCCCGATAATTACTCTGATCATGGTGCCACATCAGAATATCACAATCTTCTATTTGCTTGATAATATCACTACTGTAGCAACTTACTATTTTATATTCAATACCGTTTTCTTTGCAATACCGGATCCATCTCTTGGAAAACCCATCAGAATGTTCCTCATGATGTATAGCTATCTTTAACGTCTTCATTTTTCTATTTTTACTATAACTTCAGCATAATTTCCACCGGCAACAGACATCGGTGGTATATCAGTATTTACAACACTATTGGCAGAAATAATACTTCCTTCACCAATTGTAACACCTGGTAAAATAATACAATTCGCTCCAATCCAGACATTGTCCTCAATCGTTATTGGTCTTCCTTCATCCTGTGTATTAATCCTGTTTTTAACATCCGAAAAGGATGTTAAATGTCCATTCGCATCTATTATTTGTGTATTGGCAGCGATCAGACAATTATTTCCAATCGTTATCTTTTTATAAGCATGGATACACGTACCGTGAACCCGGGTATTATTCCCGATAATTATTACTGATTCAGGTTTATCGGCAACCAGTTTACAAGGAGAATGCATATTTAAATGATATCCTTCATTCCTTGAATTTATAGTCACATTATTGCCTATAATGATTTTAGCCGATTTCACTTTGGTAATAATGGGTTTATTAGCAATCTGAGCGTTAACTCCTATTTCCACTCCCTTATTCTTAAGGTATTTTAAAAGATATACTTTCTTTAGAAAAGAATACAGTCTGATAACTATCATTTTATTTTATTTTTATGACCTATATATTTATATAACAATCCTCCACCCATCAATCCTCTTGTAAAGGTTAAGTTTATTGACGCCCCGATTATTCCAAAATAAGAGATAAGCGGAAAACTCAGAACAAAGCCTAATAATGACGCAAAAACAGTATTCTTCATCACAATTTTATCCTCTCTCTTAATAATAAAATAGTTTACCCCAAAAATATCATACAAGCTGACGAAAAATATTCCTAAACACAGAATTACTAATATTTCAAAGGAGTCTTCCGATTTTATATTTAAGTAGAAAAAGATTAATTTAGAAAATAGTATCGGGAGTAACGTAAGCGTTAAACCAGAAATCAGCATTAGTTTTTTATAATTCTCAAAGGCATTCTTATTTCTATTCAGGTAAGGAAAAAATACTCTGGATAAAATATTAATGAACATCACTCCTAAATCTATAATTCTCTTAATCGCATCATATAATCCCAGTGTCAAAGAATTTGCCATAATACCCAACATAAAAGTACTGGTATTATTGTACAACGTTGGAAGAAATTGATTTGTAAAAACAGGATAGTTTACAATAAAAGCGTCTTTGATCATTTGCCTTTTAAGCATAAAAAATTTCAACTTATATTTTTTCACTAATATAAACTGCGCGATAATTCCAGAAACTATAAATCCTAAACTCTGTAATAAAGGATATACCCAGTAATCTTCTTTTTTTGTTATAAACAGAAAAACACCCAGTGTAAAAAACACCTTTATTCCTAAATTTAAAAATGTAATATATTTCATCTTTTCAATGCCTTGAAAAAACCACTCCGGAAAAATAACATATCCTAAAAGCATTGGCATTGTCAAGAAAAATATTAATCTTTCCTTGTAAAAGGGTTCATATAGCACTACTATCAGACTTATAACAATAATGGACAACAGTAACAGTATACCTTTAACAATTAACACTTTGCTATAAATCAAATTTAATTTCTGAGGACTATTTTTAAAAACAGCCACATCTCTGGTTGCTGTAATTTTAAAGCTATAATCTGTGATTGCTATAAAATAATTAATCAGTGAGGATGCTAGTACAATGATTCCATAGTTCGAAAGTTCCAATACTCTTAAAACATACGGCAGTGTAATTAAAGGGAGGCACATTCCAATGATCTGTAAAGAAAACAATGATACAAAGTTCTCGATCAGAACTTTCATTTCTTTATTTTTAGAAATCATTTTTATTTTTTCAATCATTTTATCCAATTCAAATATTCATATTTCCGGCACTCTTTACATTCATTTACTACTATCCAGCAATATTGAAAATCAAAAAAATCTGATTTTTCCAATCGATATACTACAAATTCACTCTAATATAAAAAAGTACTATGATTGCAGTAAATCTTTCGGGTTTCATTATTTATCATCCTCCTGTTGCGTTTACCTCTTTCAACTGTTTTAATTACAATTCTCCATCAACAACTCTACTTATAATCCATAGAAATAAAAGATAAAACATCGCTTTTATTTACAAATTATAATCAAAAAACACGGTTTAATCTTCCTTATTACTCAGTATGCTTTATCAATTTCTTCCTTTTTTTAAATTATTATGAAGCTCACTCCATATAACTTCATCAATAAAACCATTGTTATTCCTTTTTATAAAGACAATCGGTTATTTTCCCACCATACAGGAAACTGCGTTTTAACAATTTTAGCCGGGGTACCTGCTATAACAACCCCTTCTTCGGTAAAGCTCTTATTTACTGTTGAATTAGCTCCTATGGTTATATTGTTTACTATGGTTATATCCCCATACATTATTACCCCTGGTCCTATATACACATTGTCACCAATTTCAGGCGCTTTTGAACTTCCTGCACTTGCTCCAATATTGACCCCTACATGTAAACGACAATTTTTCCCAACCTTCGCTGCCGGATTGACTACTATAGTTCCATAATGTGGAATTGACAAGCCCGGTCCAAATACATTTACCGGAATGGAAAAACCTAACTTAAGAGATATTCTTCTATAAGCGATTTTGACAAAAATGAGTTGAATCTTTCCAAAAAGTCCCTGATTGGTATTTTTAAGATATTCATATTTGCGCATAAGTCGTATAAACTTCCAAATATAATTGGGAAATAAAAACTCTTTGATTTGATACAAAAATCCCTTCCCATTGATGCTCGAAGCCAATCTATCTTGATCTAGATAGTACTTATATTCTCTTTTTGTCGTAATCATATATTTATTTAACTATTCGGTATAACAAAATTATAACTTCCCGTCAACTTCCCCTTCCAGAACTCCTTTTACATCATACAACAGGCTGTTTTCCTTTAGCAAAGCACTCAGATCAGCATTTAAAAATTCCTTATGCGCTACTCCTAAAACTACTGCATCAAATTGCTGCAATGGTAATTCATTACTGGTTACCAATCCATATTCGTGCTTCACCTCAGCCGGATTTGCCCAAGGATCGTATATATTCACTTCAATACCATAATCGGTTAAAGCCGCTATAACATCAACAATCTTAGTATTACGTACATCAGGACAGTTTTCCTTAAATGTAACACCCATCATTAACAGTCTGGCTCCGTTTACCTGTATTCCTTTTTTAATCATCAGTTTTACAACCTGTGAGGCTACATATTCGCCCATGCTGTCGTTTAAACGGCGACCCGCCAGAATAATTTCCGGGTGATATCCTTTTTCCTGTGCTTTCTGAGCCAAATAATACGGATCAACACCAATACAATGTCCGCCAACCAATCCCGGTCGGAATGGTAAAAAGTTCCATTTTGTTCCAGCAGCTGTCAAAACTGCTTGTGTATCGATTTCCAGAATATTAAAAATCTTTGCCAGTTCGTTTACAAAAGCAATGTTGATATCACGCTGTGAATTTTCGATTACTTTAGCGGCTTCAGCTACTTTTATAGTTGGTGCCAGATGTGTTCCGGCAACAATTACGTTTTTATATAGTTCATCTACCTTTTGTCCGATTTCCAAAGTAGATCCGGAGGTTATCTTTAAAATTTTCTCTACTGTATGCTCCTTATCTCCCGGATTAATACGCTCCGGCGAATAGCCTGCAAAAAAATCCACATTAAACTTCAGTCCGGACACTTTTTCCAGTACCGGTACACATTCTTCTTCCGTTACTCCGGGATATACGGTAGACTCATAAATAACAATATCTCCTTTTTTCAGTACTTTTCCCACCGTTTCACTGGCTTTATACAAAGGAGTAAGATCCGGTCTGTTGTGTTTATCAACAGGCGTAGGCACTGTAACAATATAGTAATTACAATCTTTAATATCTTCTAAATCCGAAGAACAATACAAGCCTTTTGCGTTATGATTTTTGGCTACTAATACTCCTTTAAGTGTTTCAGTATCCACTTCAAGCGTACTATCCTGCCCCGAATTTAATTCAGAGATTCGTACTTTATTAATATCAAAACCTACAACTGCATATTTTGTTGCAAATAATCTTGCCAATGGCAAGCCTACATAACCTAAACCTATAACTGCAATTTTATTATCCATTATACCTGATATTTTATTATTTTAAATTACTCCAATACCAAGAAACCGCTTCCTTAAGCCCTTCTCTAATTGAAAATTTCGGATTATAATCTAATTTTATTTTTGCTTTTTCAATACTAGCCAGCGAATGCGGAATATCTCCTGTTCTGTTAGGTCCGTATACCACCTCAACATTGGCTATTTCCGGGTCATACTCCGATAAGAATTCTTTCAGATACTCAACCAACTGCTTTAAAGTCGTTCTGTCACCATAAGCTGTATTGTATACCGTATTAATCGCTTCCGGTGATTTTGTGGTCATTGCCAGCTCATTCATCTGGATCACATTATCGATATAGGTAAAGTCACGGGAATATTCTCCGTCACCATTTACTACGGGGCTTTCGTGTTGCATAAACTGCATTACAAATTTTGGGATTACAGCTGCATAAGCCCCATTTGGATTCTGACGTCTTCCGAAAACATTAAAGTAACGCAATCCGATTGTTTCCATTCCGTAGGTTTTACTAAAAACATCGGCATATAATTCGTTTACATATTTGGTAATTGCATAAGGCGATAACGGTTTCCCAATTTTATCTTCCACTTTTGGCAATGCTTCCGAATCTCCATAGGTTGAAGAACTGGCCGCATATACAAATCGTTTTACACCGGCATCTCTGGCTGCGACCAACATATTCAGGAATCCGAACACGTTTACTTCGTTACTGGTGATTGGGTCATTTATAGAACGAGGTACCGAACCCAACGCTGCCTGATGTAATACATAGTCAACACCTTCAACGGCTTTTCTACAGGTTTCCAAATCCCGGATATCTCCTTCGATAAGTGTAAATTCCGGATCATTCAAAAACGGTTCTATATTATGACGATAACCGGTTGAAAAATTATCCAGACAAACAATAGTATGTTTTTTACTCAAAAAGTATTCTATTAAATTCGATCCGATAAATCCTGCACCACCGGTAATCAAAAGTTTACTCATCTTATATATTTTTTATTAAAAAATTCTTATCGAAACTTTGTCATAAGAGACACTCAAATTATTCTTCTCCCCCAAAAAGCAACAACCCTATTCCGTCAAAATGATCCGACAGGGAAAACTTTACTTTTCGTTTGATTTCTCCTTCAATTTTATAAGCCAATTGCTCTACATAGTCTTCATTGAGTGACTTACCCACTAATACTACTTCTATGGTACCGGTATCCCTTCCCTCGGCATAATCGCCAATGAGGTATACTTTTTTCACTTCACCCATTCGCTCCAATATGGTTGCCACTATCGTATCCAGACCTATTGTTTTTCTAACCACGCTTTGCAATAGCGAAAAAAGGGGATGATTGGTATTGGCCCGATACGAAATCGTATTACGTACAGCTTCTTTTTCGAGATAACCTGCTTCCGAAAGATTATTTAATTCTTTACGTATCGCATTGGTCGATTCGCTGAATTCTTCAGCTAAGCCTCTCAAATGGCCATGATTAGCCGCATTGATAAAGAACTTAACCAATAGCCGTAACCGGGTTTTTGATGTTATTAAAGATTCTAACATTCCTTTATTGTGAGCAACAAAAGTACTCGTTATTTTGTAACAACACTATTTTTTTTAAGAAATTTTTTAAAGTCACAAAATTCATTATCATTCAAAAAAAATGTCTTTCTCATATAGATAAGAAAGACATTTTTGATAGTATGTTTTTGATGCTTACGAACCGATACCCTGGTATACAAATCCTATTTTCTGAAGGGCTTCTTTATCCAACAGGTTTCTACCATCGAAGATAAAAGCCGGTTTTAACATATTGTCATAAATACGTTGCCAGTCGTAGGTTTTAAATTCGTCCCATTCGGTTAATATTGCGATTGCATGTGCTTTATCGGAAGCTACATACGGATCGTTGGTCACTGTTAATCCACTTCTGTTTTCATCGGAAGAACGGCTTTCAAGATAATCCAGATCATAAAAGATCTGATCTTCCTGTACTTTCGGATCGTATACCGAAATTTCCGCACGTTCGCTCAACAGGTCGTCTGCAACATAAATAGCGGCCGATTCACGGGTATCGTTGGTATCTTTTTTAAATGCCCATCCCATAAACGTAATTTTCTTTCCGGAAACCGTATTGTATAACGTCTGGATAATATTTTTACCGAAACGACGCTTTTGGTGATCGTTCATAATGATCACTTGTTCCCAATAATCGGCTACTTCATTTAACCCGTAGGTTTTAGCGATATAAACCAAATTTAAAATATCTTTTTGAAAACAAGATCCTCCAAAACCAACGGACGATTTTAAGAATTTTGATCCGATACGACTATCCATACCGATTGCTTTGGCCACTTCATTTACATCGGCTCCTGTTTTTTCACACAGTTCCGACAAAGCATTGATCGACGATACACGTTGTGCCAGGAAAGCATTTGCTGTTAATTTTGACAATTCCGAAGACCATACATTGGTTGTAAGAATACGCTCTTTCGGAACCCAATTGGCATAAATATCTACCAGTTTCTGAATAGCTTTTTGTCCTTCATCTGTCGTATCGCCACCAATTAGTACGCGATCCGGCATTAATAAATCTTCCACAGCGGTACCTTCGGCAAGAAACTCCGGATTGGATAAAATCTGGAATTGTACTCCGTTTCCGGTGTTGTCCAGAATATCTTTAATCGCACTGGCAGTACGTACCGGCAATGTTGATTTTTCGACTACAATTTTATCGTTTTTAGCAACACGGGCAATTTGTCTTGCGCATAGCTCAATATATTTTAAATCGGCCGCCATTCCTTTCCCTACACCATAGGTTTTGGTAGGTGTATTTACCGAGATAAAAATCATATCGGCTTCGTCGATAGCTTTATCTACTTCGGTTGAGAAAAAAAGGTTACGCCCACGACAGGAAGCTACGATATCGCTAAGTCCAGGTTCGTAAATCGGGATATTTTCAACATTTTCATCATTCCAGGCAGCAATACGTTTTTCGTTTAAATCGACTACTGTCACCTGTATGTCCGGGCATTTCTGTGCAATAACAGCCATCGTTGGACCTCCAACATATCCTGCACCGATACAGCATATTTTCTTTATATTCATGTAAATGTTCTGATTATTTTTATTTAAAATCGCAACGGATTGCGAGATTTATTCTTGTTTTTTTACCACATTCGAAACCGGCTACAAATATAAGCGTTATTACCGGAGCTTCACACCTATACTATCGATTTTATATGGTATCGATAAAGCTTCTTTCCGTGCGATTAAAAATAACCAATCCCAACAGGAAAATAACGATTGTACTTACAACAGAATACAAGAGTCCCAACATTGTAAAGGTTCCTTTACCCAGAAAAGAATATTTAAAAAACTCAAAAATACTCGTCAGCGGGTTGATATATACCAACCAGGAATAACCTTCCGGTAATTCTTTAATAACCTGCGACACCGGATAAATAACCGGCGTAACATACATATACAACGAAACTCCGAAAGACACTACAAAGGTCAGATCCCGATATTTAGTCGTCATTGAAGATATGATCATTCCAAGCCCTAATGAGATTAAGGCCATTACCAGCAGTAAAAACGGGGTGAGTATAATTGTCCATTGGGGTTCTATTGGAGCCCCCTGCCACATATAATAGCCCATTACGGTAAGGAACAACAAAAACTGAATTCCGAATTTAACCAGATTGGAAACTGTTAACGCCAGCGGCATAATGATTCTCGGGAAATAGACTTTCCCAAAAATATTCTGATTGGTTCTAAACGTTTCGGAAGTGGTTTTAAAGCATTCGGAGAAGTAGAACCAAAGGGTGTTTCCGGCCAGCGCAAACAGGAAATACGGAATACCATCCGATTGTAGTTTGGCAATTTTAAAAAACACGATAAACTGAATTACTGACGTTATCAGCGGTTGAATTAAAAACCAAAGCGGTCCCAGAATCGTTTGCTTGTAGTAGGTTACAATATCGCGTTTTACAAACATCAGTAATAAATCGCGGTATTTCCATATCTCACCAAAGTCGAATGTAAACAATTTTGCTTTGGGTGTAATTTCATACAACCATTTTTCCTTATCGGCAGCTTCAGTGCTCATTATTTTCTTTTAAAAATTTTCGATTTAATTTTTTCCCAGATGGTTTTATCAGTCACTTCTTCTTCGATATAACCATTAACATACGTTCCGTAACCGTAACCATAACCGTAACCGTATCCATAACCATACTGTGTTTTATTGTCAAAACCGTTCAATACGATACTGATATTATGTAGCTCACCTCTTTTGTGTTTTTCATTTACAATAGCCAGCATACCTTTTTTGGTTACGCCCTGGCGTACTACATATAACGTAGCATCACAATACTGCGCCAACTCCAATGCGTCCGAAACCAGTCCAACCGGAGAGGTATCCAGAATGATATAGTCGTATAATTCTTTTAATTCCTCGATCATGGCCGTCATCGCCTGGCTAATCAATAGTTCTGACGGATTTGGCGGAATAGGTCCTGCGGTAATCACATCCAGAAAAGGTACGTGCGTATGTTGCACTATTTCCTGTATACTCTTTTGTCCGATCAGGTAGTTTACCACCCCTATATTATTTTCGATGTTAAAGTCGCCAAAAATTCTCGGTTTTCTTAAATCCAGACCCACAATAACCGTTCGCTTTTCGCTTAACGCAAAAACAGTAGCCATGTTGATCGAACAGAATGTTTTCCCTTCTCCCCCAACCGATGACGTGAGCATTAAAATTTTGGTACCGTCAAGTTTCTGCTTTTTATATAAAAACTGAAGCGACGATCGTATGGATCGGAACGATTCGGCCAAAGGTGATTTTGGCTTTTCATAAACCGCCATATTCGATTCGGTATGTTTTTTTCCTACAATCCCGATAATCGGAATCGCAGTAAGCCGTTCGATATCTTCCGTTCCGTGGATCGAATTGTCCAGTAACGTAATGGTAAACACCACGATCAGCGGAATCAATATTCCCAACAGCAAGGCCAGAATATAATTCACACTTGTTTTGGGTCCCAACAATCCACCGCCTACATCTTTGGCCGTATCGATAAATTCAATATCCGAAACATTGGATGCTTTTACGATATCGGCTTCACTTCTTTTCTGAAGAAATGTACTGTAAATATTATCGTTCAGATCGTATTTCCGGGTGATCTTCATCAGTTCCTGTTGTTCTTCCGGGAGTTGTCGGATGGTACTCTCGGCCTGACCAATTCTTCTGTTGATGATTCCAAGATCGATCGTAATTGCACTTTTAGCGGAATTTATATTTTCCAGCAATACTCTTTTTGTCGCGTTCATCTGATTGTCGAACTCGTCAAAAAGCTTCTGACTTTTAACCGAATAGGCCATTTCCGAACGTTCTCTTGAAAGCTGGATCAGTTTCGCGACATTGGTTACGATATTCGGATCTTCGATTCCTGCAACGGTAGGCGCAGGCAATTTCGAATAATCGGTACTTTTTTGCAGGTAGTTATTCAGGGAATTATAGTAATTGATTTTACGTGTAATTCCGTCTTTTTCGATATCAAAATTTGATAATTGCTCTGTGATTTTTTCACCGCCGCCCTGAAGTTCGAATACATTTTTATCTTTCCGGAAATTTTTCAGTTCTTTTTCGGAATCTTTTAGATGTTCTTCCATTGCAATCAGCGTGCTATCGATAAAAGCAATGGTATTTTTGGCAAACTGGTTTTTACTGTCCAGTTGTTTTTTCCGCAACACATTAACCGTCGTATTCAGGTAATCGACCAAACGTTTTTTGTTGGTTCCTTGTAACGAAAGACGTACAATCGACCCCGCTTTGGTATCGATTTCCACATTCAGTCCTTTATAAGCGGCAACAGTGCCATCAAAATTATTAAAGCGGATGTAATACTCGTTTCCGCTATAAAAACCCGGATTGGGATTAATGAGGACTTTAAGATTCAGAAAAGGCAAGTGTACCGATTCGCCAACGGCAAACTTTTTTTCGAACGTTCCGGCCGATACATTAACGGTTTCCGTAGTTCCTTGCAGATAATTATAGGTTTTTACCGATGTATTTTCATCAAACGGAATGGACACAACATATTCCTTTTCGTTTATAAAACGGATCAGCACCGGGATATCTGCAATCTGGTTTTTATTTTTATCGATCTGAATATAAAAAGGCGTTTCACCGTATACATCCTGAAAGTTGTATTTTCCTTTTTTCAGATAATCGATATAGAAACCCAGTCTGTCTACAACATATTCGTTATGCGTACGCGATTTAAGAGTGTTGATCACGGTTTGCACCTTATCGGAAGTTCCACCCCAGTTAAACACCAAACTGGTATTGGACGTAAAAAACGGATTGTTTTCATCTTTTATCACGACAGAAGCATCCATTCCGTAAATTTTCTCTTTACGGATATTGACCTGATACGCGATAAAAAAAGTAACAATAAGGCAGGCTAAAAACCATTTCCAATAACTGACAATTTTTAAAAGCAAGCCTTTAAAATCGAAATTATTTTGATTTTCAAATAAGGAAAAGTCTTTAGTACTCAGCATATACTATAGGTTTTTAAAGAGTAAAAACGTTGTTGTAACCAGCGACATCGCCGTGATGATGGTCGCCACCGTTTGCGTTCCGGTAGTTCCCGTTCCCCAAGATTTTTGTTTTAGCGGCTTGACATAAATATAATCGTTGGGCTGTATGTAATAATACGGAGATTGCATTGCTTTGGCCTCGGTAAGGTTAATGGTGTGCATTTCGGTACCATGCGGATACTGTCGAATGATCATTACTTCTTTCCGGTTTCCGGTCATGGTAATATCACCGGAGTTGGCAATCGCCTGCATAATCGTAACTTTATCCTGGTAGAGTACTTTTGTACCCGGAACCGTTATTTCGCCGTTAATCGTATAGCGGAAACCAGCCAGACGAACATCAACAAAAATATTGGCTTCTTTTTTAAAGTATTCCTCCAGCAGTTGCTTTTCAATCCGAATCCGTACTTCGTCAAGGGTATAACCAAGGACATTTATTTCGCCCAGAACCGGAATCCGGATATTTCCGTGATCGTTTACCGAAAATCCGTTAAAGTACAAACTTTGTTCCGTTTCACCATTGGCACTGCTTCCCGCCGCAGCGGCAGGGTTAAACATATCGACCAGTTTCTGATCCAGTGCTTTTATTTTAATGCTCACCACATCGTTGGTCTGTATACGGTACGGTTTAAACAGTACAGGATTGACCGACACAGCCAGCGTATCTTTACTATAGTTCTGCAAATACAACAATTCTTTATTGGACACACACGAAACCGAAAAGATTCCGACCAATAGTAACATTAAAAATGTTTTTATCATTCTGATGACTTTTTGAGCAACAAATATAGTTTATCAAAGGCTATTTTACTTACGGTACTATAGCTTTACAAAGAAACGTTAATTTTTTAAAGTTTTAGGAATTTTTAATGGCATTTTCAAAAGGAATTCGATGCAAAATACTACGTCCCAGCGTTACTTCATCGGCATATTCCAATTCGTCGCCAATTGCAATTCCGCGCGCAATAGCCGAAACGATTACGTCACAGTCTTTGATTTGCCGGTAAATATAGAAATTGGTCGTATCCCCCTCCATAGTCGAACTCAGTGCAAAAATAATTTCCTTTACCGCTCCGGATTTTACTTTTTCTACCAATGATGGAATATTTAACTGACTTGGTCCTACGCCGTCGATTGGCGAAATCTTTCCGCCCAACACATGGTACAAACCTTTGTACAATCCGGTATTTTCAAGTGCCATCACGTCGCGGATATCTTCCACCACACAAACCACCGATTGTTCCCGTGTGGGATTGGAGCAGATATAACAGATTTCTTCATCGGAAATATTATGACAGTGGGAACAAAAACGGATATCGTCACGCAGTTGCGTTAAAGCAGTTGCCAATAGCTGCGTTTGCTCTTTCGGTTGTTTTAGCAAATGAAGCACCAGTCGTAAAGCCGTACGCTTTCCGATTCCCGGTAATTGCGCCATTTCGTTAACAGCCTTTTCCAATAATTTTGATGAGAATTCCATACGGACAAAATTACTCTTTTTAATTGAATTTTATCTCACGTCGATCCGTTGAAAAAGTAAGCCCGAATTAACATTTTTTTGTATTTTGGCTCCACCTAAAATATCAAAAATGACACCTTTTACCATATTGACCATCATTGTTATTTACTTTGGAATTTTAATTCTGATATCCAATGTTATCAGTAAAAAAGACCATAGTAACGATGCCTTTTTTAAGGCCAATAAAAATTCCAAATGGTATCTGGTGGCTTTCGGGATGATCGGAACGGCACTTTCGGGTGTTACGTTTATTTCCGTTCCGGGCGAGGTTGGCTCTCCCAACGGGGAACAATTCAAATATTTCCAGTTTGTACTCGGGAATGCGATTGGTTTTATCATTGTTGCCAAAGTATTGCTTCCGTTGTATTACCGGATGAACCTTACGTCGATTTACGAGTATATGGAAAACCGACTTGGCTACTACAGTTATAAGGCGGCCGCTTCAATTTTCCTATTGAGTCGTACCATTGGATCGGCTTTTCGATTGTATCTGGTTGTGATAGTTTTACAACGCTATGTATTTGATTTTTATAATGTGCCTTTTTCCTTTACTGTACTGATATCACTCGGTTTGATATTTGCTTATACGTATAAAGGCGGACTCAAAACGATTATCATTACCGATACACTACAAACTTTATTCTTAGTATCATCGGTATTTTTCACGATTTATTTTATCTGCGACAGCCTTGATTATAATGCGGTACAAGCTTTCGAAGCGATAAAAGAAAGTAATTATTCCAAAATATTCTTCTTTGATGATTTTATCGGAAGCCGTTACCATTTTGTAAAACAGGTATTGGGCGGAATTTTTGTAACCATTGCGATGGTTGGACTGGATCAGGATTTGATGCAAAAAAACCTAAGCTGTAAAAACATTGGAGAAGCACAAAAGAATATGTTTTCCTTTACAGCCATTTTCGTAGTGATCAATTTATTCTTTTTAAGTGTAGGTGCTTTATTGTACTTATATGCCGGTAAAAACGGAATAGAAGTGCCTTTGGATGCCATAACCGGTAAACCGCGTACGGATTTATTATTTCCGGAAATTGCCTTCCATCATTTAACGATTATTCCTTCAATTGTATTCCTGTTAGGACTAACAGCAGCTACTTTTGCGACAACCGATTCGGCATTAACCGCACTAACCACTTCTTTCTGTGTGGACTTTTTAGGAATGGACAAAGCCGAAAACGCCAACAAACCGAATATTGTAAGAACCCGTCATCTGGTTCATATTTCCTTTTCCTTGTTGATGTTTCTGGTGATCATCATTTTTAACGAGATCAACGATGCTTCGGTAGTAAGTATGATCTTTAAAATCGCTTCGTATACCTATGGTCCGCTATTGGGATTATATGCTTTCGGATTATTCGTAAAAAGTCGTGGCGTACGCGACAAATTAGTTCCTTTTATCTGTGTATTAGCACCGGCACTGACTTTCTATTTAAGTCAGCATTCGAAACTATTTTTTGGAGATTATGTATTCGATAACGAGCTGATTATTATCAACGGACTCATCACATTTTTACTGTTACTGGCGATTAGTCAGAAAAGAAAAATCGCTTAAAACTGATTGGTCGCTAACAACACCAGCGTACAGGCAATTTCATAATCGATACCGTTTGCTTCCAGCAGGCGGTACAATTCGGGATTTTCCGTTCCGGGATTAAAGATCACGCGTTGTGGTTTCAGACTAATGATATAATTGTAATACTCCTGTTGGCGTACCGGATTCAGGTATAACGTAACCGTATGCACACCGGTAAACGGTAATTTTTCCGTTTCGATGGTCACCCCTTCCACCACTTCTTTTTTAAGCCCGACTGCCACGACTTCGTGTTGGTGCTTTAAAAGACTTTTCAATGCCATATTCGCATAACGCTCCGGATTTGACGAAGCTCCGATAACCAATGTCTTCATATTCGTATATTTATATATAAAATTACGTATTTATCGCTTATTTTCTTACATTTCAAATCAATTATAACATTGTTTTATCATAACTTTGAAATAACACTCCCCTAAAGCCGAAAGGAATATTAACGTTTTATTTTGCAAAAAAAACTATGGAACTATTTATTTACATTTTCGCAGCCCTTTTTTCCGTTTTGAACCCTTTGGGCGTTATCCCGATTTTCGTTGGGCTAACCCATCACGAAAGCAGTGCTGAACGATCGAGAATCTCGTTATGGACTGCTGTAAACGTTTTTATCATTCTGGTCATTTCGTTTTTTATCGGCGAATATGTATTGAAATTTTTCGGTATCAGTATCGATGCGTTGCGTATTGCCGGAGGATTGGTCATCGTAAATTCGGGATTTGCATTACTTTCCGGGAAATTCAACAAAACAAGAGGTGTCAATAAAAAAGTGGCGCACGATGCTCAGAAGCGAAGTGACATTGCCTTAACGCCACTGGCAATCCCGATGTTGGCCGGACCGGGTTCTATTTCCTTATTAATTGCTTTTTATCAGGATTTTACCGAGGTAACCGAAAAAGCGATTGTTTGCTCGGCTATTTTAGCGGTAGCACTTACCATCTTTATCATTTTAAAAAGCGCACATTATCTGTCCCGTATACTTGGTGCTTCGGGAATTGTAGCGATTTCGAGAATTATCGGTTTTATTGTTATCGCCATCGGAATACAATATATCAGCAGTGCGGTGGTTAACATCCTAAAAACCGTATCGTCCTAAAAAGAAGAAAGAGATTTCAATACTGAAATCTCTTTCTAAAACAAAAACAAACATTTAAACTAACTACTCAATTAGGAAGTATTACTTTAAGATTACTTTTTTAGTAATCGTACTACTTCCCGACTCAAGATTCAGTATATAAATGCCGGTTCCTAAAGCAGATAAATCCAATTCTCTGCTATAGAATCCCTGAGCAGTTTCGATAGCGGTTTCGAAAACTTTCGCACCTGTCATCGAATAGATACTCACTTTACTATTGGCATCCATATTTTCTTTAATATCGTAGATCAAATTGATTTTTTTATCTAAAGACGGATTCGGGTAGATTCCGAAAGCGATTTTATCTTCAAATGATACTGTTCCCAAAGCACTTGTTACATCCTGGTAGTTGAATTTGATCACTCCAGTTGAACTTCCTGCGAACGTTGTAAATACCACACGGTAAACGGTACCATTAGCTTGTTTTACGTAGTATGCTTTCGATCCGTCGATAGTATAGGTCGATCCGGTAAATGTTTTCCAGTCGTATCCGATAGTATTGATAGCCGCAGCAAAAGTCAGGTTAGAGGTATTCATTACTCCTCCTGGCTCTGTATTTTTAGCCACTTTAACATCCGGGTGATGCAAAGCACCAGTTACCTGATATTTCGTTGTAGTTCCTCCCATTGGATAATCGGTTGTGAACTTTGTAAAGATCAAATCCCAATCAGCAGAAGCCGGTTCAGCGATAACCTCAGCGTCCGTTTCCAAAGAGAAATAATTAAAGATATTGTTTGGGTTTGTAGTATTGGCTAACACTTTTGTCTGATCAGCGCTCCAAGTACTTGTCCCTGCATTCCAGGTTGCATATGTGAAAGTATATCCTCCAAAGAAGTCATCAATTTTAAACTTTCTGTAAGTTCCGTTCGGGTATTTCAACACATAAACAATGGCACCCACTACGTGGTGATTTGCCGGGTTGTATTCTCCCCAACCGTAGGTAGCCGTACCGTAATCGAACGCTCCTTTTGTCCACTCGATATCACTGTTGTATAGACGTGTCCAAGTTCCTACCTGACTTACATCGATAGAAGCCCAGTTACTTACTGAATTGGAAGCCTGATATACTTCGACACCTTTTGCATCGTTAACACGGGTTGCAAAAGCAAAAGTATTTTTTCTGTAGAAAGCAATATCCCAAGAACTGTGTGGGTAAGCATTGGTTACTCCCGGTGTTGCAAATTTAAAATACACCTGGTTCGCGTAACTTGGCCCCATGGTTACTGTTCCTTCCTGAACGGTCTGAGCGCTCGCAAATGAACCAACCAGCATTGCTGCTAAAAGTAGTATTTGTTTTTTCATAGTAGTACTTGATTTAATTATATTTATTGTATCAGTTTATATTCAAATTTTGGATATCCACGTACGCCACCTTCATTTAAGAATTCCAGCATTCGTACTTTATAGTAGTTTCCATCAGTATCTTTAATTACATAAAAGCGATCGGTATAGGCACTACCGGTAAACACATCACGCCATTCGGCACCAATCACACGCTGATCGTCTATAAAATTACTTTCCACTACATTCGTCATCGCGAAATTGTTGAAATTCACAGCCGAAGTCACCGCAACTCTATATCCTTTAACACCTGCTTTCAGGTTGTTCAATACGAAATCGGAATATCCATATGAACCAGAACCTACGATTTCGTTGGTAAATACGGTAAAGCACAGATCCCATAAATTCTTTTGCGGTTCTACATTTACAACACTTTGTGTCGTCAGACTAAAGAACGTAGAATTGTAATCCGGTTTTTTAGGAATCGAAACCTGTTGGTGTGTGGTACTGTTCAAGTCGGCATATTGTAACATATAGTTATCACCGTCACGTAAGATTCTTATTTTTTTCCATCCACGAGCATCACCTGCAATGGCTACACTTCCCGGAGCAGGAGTCGTAGTACCAATACTATATCCCATATTTACCAGATACACATTGTTCTCGGCATCATTGGCAGAAATTTCCGCGATGGCTGTTTGATTGATCATACCATTTGGCGCATCGATATAATTCGTATTACTCGGATCGAAGGTTCCAACAGCAACTTGTGACTGGAAAGCACTAACACTTGCCGGTGTAACAGCATCAATATTGGTAGCATCCAGTTTTTTAACCGCCATATATAACGAACCGTTGATTGTTACGCGGAATTGGTTTCCGGAATAGAATCCTAAATCCCAAATATCTCTACGGGAACTGGTCATTGTTTCTTTACTTAGATCGACAAAAATCTGATTCCCCTGGTTAGGACCTCCAATTTCCGGAAGCAATGTCGCTCCCAAAGATCTTTGAAACGATACCAATGAAGTGGTATACCCCTGAATTGATGTTTCTCCGGTATAATTGATTGCTATGACTTCCATCAAAATGGATTTTTCATCGTTATCAAACGGATAAATCAGGTTTTTAAATGTAAATGTCAATTCGCTCTGTCCTTTTACAAACGGAAGTTCCAAAACGCCTCCCTGTGCTTCCGGAAGCGTACTGAAGTCCACTCCATAACTGGCATGGGTTCCGGATAATTTAATACTGATCTTTCCGTCGGTTTTCGCCGGTTCGGAAAAAATCAGTTTCATTTCCCTTTGATCCGGAATGGACGAAAAATCGATCGATTGTCTTTCGAAAGCGATCACAAAAGGATTCTGTTCAACAGTATAATCTTTTTCGCAAGATGCTGTTACGAACAGGATCAAGACTAATGCTATTTGTAGTATTTTAGATTTCATGTTGATTACATATTTAACTTATACAATAATTTTACGAAGTAGGATCTTCCATATCCCATCAGGATATTTGTTCCGGCTGCCGAATGCGCTCCGGCTTCTGTAGCGGTGGTATTGATCGTTGTGATGTCCAAAAGGTTTCTCGCTCCGATGGTCGCTTCCAGTTTTTTATCCAAAAAGGTTTTCTTAATCGTCGCATCCAACCATGTGAATGGATTCTGTTTCCCTCTTTCCAATGTCCCGTTTCTTTCTACAAACTGATATTGCGGTCCGTTATATTTTACGTAGGCCGAGAAAACGGTTCCCCATTTCGGTAAACTATACGAAGTGTTCGCATTCAATTGGAAAGCGTATAGATAATCGTCGTTTGACAATACTCCACTGTCCAGCACTTTTGAAATTCCGGAAAAAGTAACTCCGAAATTACCGGTAAAGTTTTTGTATTGCGCCGTATTGGTTAGCGACAATCCCCAGGTTTTATACACATCAATATTGTTATATTGGTATACCAAAGGTGATTGTTGAATAATGATCATTTCGATTCTGTCTTTTACATCCATAAACCAACCCGAAAGTTTGTTTTGCATGCTAAATGCATCGTTGAATTTGGTATCTTTTTTCAGGTGCAGGAAAATTGATTTTCCCTGTTCCGGATTTAAATCCGGATTCCCCTGAATGTTGTGATTTACATCGACCATATAGGTATATAACTCATCGAAGTTTGGTAGTCGTGGTGCCGTACCTACAATAGCACGTAGTTCGTATCCACTGTCGAAAGCATATTTCGCACTAACTGAAAGCGCTGCCTGCGTATCGAATTTGGACGACAATAACACACGTACACCCGGACGAATCGAGAAACGTTTGTTAAAGTTGATTTCGGAAGAGGTATAAAAATCATAGGAGTTTAATTCTCTTTCGATATTCTCTCCGTTAAACAATCCGGCTAAGCTGGTAATATAGCCTTTAACACTGTTTACTTCGTATCCCGCCTGAAGGTTAAAAGTTTCATTTTTCAGGAAGTTGGAGAAAAATCCTTTGGAGTAATATACTTTTCGGGATTCATATTCTAATTTTTCAGTTCCAAAATGCTCCTGCTGGCGAATTCTGTAGTTGTATTTTTCAAGATCACGGGTTTGTTCCTGGTATGAAAACGACACATCGTAATTCATTCCGTTGTCTCCAAATTTTCCGGAAGCGTTTAAATGATGGTAATAACGCGTAGAACTGTATATTTCATCTTTTGCTATCGGGTTATCTGTTGCGGTAACCGGGTCAAAATTTTGTTGTACATCGGCACTATAACGATCGGTTGTTTCCTGAAAGAACTCAAACTTATAGAACAAACGGTAGTTTTTTGTGGTATACGCCAATAATGATTTGGCGTTTAACTGTACTTTTGGCAACCATTCGTAACCTCTAAGTCCGTCGTTATTCACATAATTCTCTCCCATTTTATCGTTCCAGAATCCTTTAAAGTCGTTTCGTGTAAACATTGCGTTAGCATAAAACTTCTCATTAAAGTTATGTCCGATTTTGATTGACTGGATATGACGTCCTTTGTCGGCAAAATTATATTCTTTTCCAACCGTCTCTTCCTGAATATAAGGAGTTACTTCCCATTTATACTGAGACGATTTTTTGGTGATGATGTTGATAATTCCGGAAACGGCATTCGCACCGTAATCAACTCCCATGGAACCTTCCACGATTTCGATTTGCTGAATATCATCCAGGTTAATTTGTGTCAGGTCGGTATTATTTCCTAAACCTTCGTCGTTTACAACCGGAATATTATCTACTAATATTTTAAAATACTGCGCATCCAATCCAAATAACTGTACACCCGATTTTCCGGTAGAAGCATTTGGTATGATATTAATATTTAAGGTTTGATTTAGAATGTCGGCCAGATTGTTTCCGGCTTGTCTGTCAATATCGGCTCTGGTGATTACTTTTACTTCGAAAACCGATTTTTTAACCGATTGCGGATTGTATTGTCCGGTTACGACTACTTCATCCAACTTGTTAACTTTAGGGACAATACTGTCATTTTCCTGGGCAAAACCAGAAAAAGCTCCCAGTAGAAATAACCCGCTGCAAATTTTTATTTTGAAACCCATGCGTTTTTTTTTGTGCGTTTTTTTGAGGTTAAGAATTGTTGATCAACTAAATAAAAATTTGACACAACATTTACTGTCTTAATTTAGACTTATTCTTAATAATTTTCTGCAAATGTAAGTGATAATTTTTATTCGTTCTAAATAAATTTAATATTTTTGCACAGGAAATTTTTTAATTAATACATCATAATGAAAAATCTGAAACAAAAAGTGACTGTTGCTTTATTGTTTGCGGCCTTTTTAGGTCATGCACAAGGCAATAAGAAAAAACAAGACATCGACGCGATCAAATCTATGTGTGGATGTTATGAAGTAGAGTTTAATTTCGCAGAGACTTTTAAAACTACAAAAGACGAGAACTACAAACCATCCCCTACAAAATATGACAAAGGATTAGAGTGGGTAGAATTGGTTGAAGACAAACCAAACAAAATCGTAATGCAGCATTTACTAATTGTAGGAGACACTATGATTGTAAAACACTGGAGACAGGATTGGGAATTTGAAAACACCCGTTTATACGATTTCTTTAAAGACACGTCATGGAAATACAAAACGCTTTCTAAAGCAGATGTAAAAGGACAATGGACACAACGTGTATTCCAGGTAGACGATAGTCCGCGTTACGAAGGAACTGCAACATGGGTTCACGTTGACGGAACTTCTTACTGGAGAAACTACACCGATGCACCACTTCCAAGAAGAGAGCACACTATCCGTAACGATTACAATGTTTTAAACAGAAGAAACGAGCATGAAATCACAAAATTCGGATGGATTCACAACCAGGATAACAAAAAAATCAAACGTGACGACGCTGGTAAAGATGTACTATTAGCACAGGAAAAAGGAATTGACATCTATACAAAAGTAGCCGATTCTAAATGTGTTGCCGCTCACAAATACTGGAAAGAAAACAAAGCAATGTGGAAAAACGTTCGCGACAAATGGCAAACAATCTTCGACAGAAATAAAGATTTAAACTTAGAAGAGAAAGTAAACCGTAAATCATTATTCGGTTATTTATTCGACTTAAAAGGAGATACTCCAAAAGCAGAAACGGATAAAATCATCGACAGCTTTGTAAAGAACTAATACTTTATACAAAACAAAAAGCCGCTTTAAAAGCGGCTTTTTTTATATTATTATTTTTATTCTGCTTCCGGCAAAAACACTTCCGCCATCATACAACGGGCACTTCCGCCACCGCAGGCTTCAATCGTATCCAGACTGGAGCTTAAAATCTCACAGTGTTTTTCGATTTTTGCAATCTGATCTTTTGTCAGACTCTGATGTGCCGAAGCACTCATCACCAAATAACGCTTATCATCCGCACCACGAACCTGCAACATATTTCCGGCAAAATTATTTACCTGATCTTCCGTGATCAATATAATTTCCTTTCCATCCGATTTCAGGCAATCCAATACCATTTTACGTTCTTTGGTATCATCGATACAATCGGCACAGATCACTGCAAACGTTTCCCCCAAACACATCATCACATTTGTATGATAGATATGCTTACGCTCTCCGTTTACCGTTTGATAAGCTTCAAAGATCACCGGGTTTAATTCGAAATCTTCACAAAACTCAATCATCAGTTCCTCATCAGCTCGTGGCGATAAAGCACAATAGGCTTTTCCGTTTTCACGATCCAACAATAAACTTCCGGTTCCTTCCAAAAAGATATTATCTTCCTCAGCCGACGTATAATCAACAATATTCTCGATTTGAAAACCTTTTTCTTCTAAAATATCCAATATATCCTCACGGCGTTCTAAACGACGGTTTTCGGCAAACATGGGATACAAAGCCACATCTCCGTTTTCGTGGAACGAAATCCAATTGTTCGGAAAAATACTGTCCGGTGTGTCCGGAGTAACGGTATCCTCTACAACGATTACGTTTACACCAACGTTTTTTAGTTTTTCAACAAAAGCATCAAACTCTTCCTGTGCTTTGGCATTTACCGTAGCCGGCAACAGATTGTCCAATACTTTTTGGTAATAATTATTCACAGCCGTTTGTTCGTTCATACGGAACGCCACCGGGCGGATCATCAAAATGGTATTTGTTGTTTGTTTCATAACACTATTTTCTTAAAATTATTAATCCCGGATCAACGGTAAGGTAGAACATCGTAAAAGTCCTTCCTGTTTGGCGATTTCGGCATACGGGATTTCTTCTACGGTAATTCCTTTACTACGCAACCAGTTATTTAGTCGTGTAAAATTGCGTTCCGACACGACTACGTCCGGTGCAATCGAAAACACATTGGAATTCATATGGTACATTTCTTCTCTTTCAATATGAAACAGGTTTTCCATTCCAAAAAGATTTACCAGGTACATATAATCGGCTTCTTCGCGGAATCCGCTTTTATAGATAATTCCTTTATCGGTTCCCACCGGCTGAAAACAGCAATCCAGGTGTAAGGCATTATCCCTTGGCTCGATCTTCGATTTTACCAGATCAAATTCTTTTACGATTTTATGCGGGAACAGGTTTTTGATATACGCCACGCCTTCCATATTGGTACGCGCCGTGATATAGTCTTTATAATCGCTTCCTTTATAGGTTCCGATAAAAACATGATCATTCCACACCATTACATCGCCACCTTCAATATGCACTTCTTCGGGCGGACGAACCACTTTTGCCGGGTTCATCTGATCGATTACATACTGGATCGCATCCAATTCTCTTTCGCGATCCGGTAATATATTGGCTTTAACAAAAGTATCATCAATTACAAAACCGATATCACGGGAAAAGATCTGATTGTAGCTTTCGATAATTTCCGGGCGATACACTTTAACATCGTATTTTTCGAAAACGGCATTAAAGGCATCCATTTCTTTGATCATATCCGGTTCCACGGGATAGGTTCCCGCTTTAATATGTTCTAATGATTTCGGATCATAGGCCTCATCGATCGTGGGCGTAGGTCCATTATTTACTGCAGTTCCTAAAACGACGGCTCTAAGCCGCGACGTTTCATTTTTTACATTTAGACTTAACATAGCTTTTGGCTTTTGGCAAATATAAACAAAGGGCTTTGATTAATAAAAAAGTCCCGATCAAATATCCGACTGATTGCGAATTATTCGTCCGAATTATAATAACTTAAAAATAAAGCGATTATAAGTTAACAAAAAATATTTTTTTAATACATTTACTTAAAAAACTACAAAATATGGGATTATCAAGCTTTTTTAGTTCGCTTTTCGGGAAGGCTAAACAGACTACCGAAAATGTTGGCGATGCCTTACATAGTACGTCCGAAGCGGCATCCGACAAAATCGAGTCTTTTTCCAAAGAAGTAGCCGAGACGGTTACCGATATCGGTGATACTGTTTCAAACAAACTGGACGAAATGGGCGTATCGGAAACGGTAACCAACTTTGCCGAAAAGGCCAAAGATACGATAACCGATGCCGGTGAATGGTTGGAAGAAAAAGCCGCCGATGCAAAAGAATCGGTTTCCGATTGGGTTAACAAGGCCGAAGAGAAAGCAGATGATGTAACCGGCGATTCGGAAACGGAAAAAACGCCAGAATAAAAAAAATCCCGAAGTCACTTCGGGATTTTTTATTTATGATAACAACTATTATCTTTCGTTCATCGGTTTAAAAGAACGCAATGCATAACCAGTATACACCTGACGTGGACGTCCGATTGGTTCTTTGTTAACACGCATTTCTTTCCATTGTGCAATCCATCCCGGAAGACGTCCGATTGCGAACAATACTGTAAACATATCCGTAGGGATTCCTAAAGCACGGTAAATAATTCCGGAATAGAAATCTACGTTTGGATATAAGTTTCTTGATTTGAAATACTCATCCTGTAAAGCAGACTCTTCTAATTGTTTCGCAATGTTCAAGATTGGATCGTTTACACCTAAAGTAGCCAATACTTCATCAGCTGCTTTTTTGATGATTTTCGCACGTGGGTCGAAGTTTTTATAAACACGGTGTCCGAATCCCATTAAACGGAAAGGATCGTTTTTATCTTTCGCTTTCGCCAAATATTTCTCCGCATCTCCTCCATCTTTCTGGATTTCTTCCAACATTTCCAATACGGCCTGATTTGCACCTCCGTGTAGTGGTCCCCATAAAGCAGAAACACCGGCAGAGATTGAAGCAAATAAACCAGCATGAGACGAACCTACCATACGTACAGTTGACGTAGAACAGTTTTGTTCGTGGTCGGCATGAAGGATGAATAATTTATCCAACGCATCCACGATAACCGGGTTGATTGTGTATGGTCCAGTTGGTAATTCGAACATCAAACGAAGGAAGTTTTCCACATATCCTTTCGTATTGTCGTAGTAGTTTAACGGGAAACCAGAAGTTTTACGGAAAGTCCAGGTAGCCAATACCAGGAATTTACCCATTGTTTTACAAACAGCGGTGTACATTTCCTCTTCGTTTTCAACATTGACAACTTTTGGATTAAACGCTGTAAGCGCACTTGTTAGTGAAGACAGAACGCCCATTGGGTGCGCCGTTTTTGGAAAACCATCGATGATGTTTTTCATTTCTTCATTAACCAACGTGTATTTACGGATATCGTTTTCGAATTTTTCTAATTGAGCTGCTGTTGGTAGTTCACCAAAAATAACCAGATACGATACTTCTAAAAAGTTAGCTTTTTCCGCCAGGTCTTCAATGGCATATCCTCTGTAACGAAGAATACCTTGTTCCCCGTCAAGGAAAGTGATATCACTTTTACAAGATCCTGAATTTTTATACCCCGGGTCAAGCGTAATCGCGCCAGTTGCAGCACGTAATTTTTCTATATCGATAGCAACTTCGTTCTCGCTTCCTACTATTACCGGGAATTCATATTTGTTGCCATCAATTTCTAATATTGCAGTTTTTGACATGTTTGTATTAGGAATTAAATGTAAAATATTTTTGTTATCTGCGAATTTAAGCAATTCCAATCGAAATGGAAAGAAAATCAAGCAAGGAAATCGTTAATTATTCCGTAAAAATTAAGCGTAAAAATTACATTTTTCACATTTTTTACCCCACAAAAAAACACCCTGTAAAGTAGTGTTTTCCGGAGTTATATTACGTTACTAAAAAATGCCGGGATGTTACATAAAACGCACTTTATAACACCACTTTTTTCGCAATACCTTTAATTTTACGAATCAACACCTGACAGGTTTCCAAAACCTGTCAGGTGTATTTCAAACACAAAAAAGGCCGTCCAATAAGGACAGCCTTCTATTATATTTAAAAAAGCGTTGTTATTTCACTTTAAATGCTCTTTCCTGCGGGAAATAGGCCACTTCCGCCAATTCCTCTTCAATTCGAAGCAATTGATTGTATTTTGCCATACGGTCGGAACGGGAAGCCGATCCGGTTTTAATTTGTCCACAGTTTAATGCTACAGCCAAATCTGCAATAGTATTATCTTCCGTTTCTCCGGAACGGTGCGACATTACAGAAGTATATCCGGCATTATGCGCCATGTTTACCGCTGCAATAGTTTCGGTTAACGTTCCGATCTGGTTTACTTTGATCAGGATAGAATTAGCGATATTCTCCGCAATTCCTCTTGACAAACGTTGTACGTTGGTCACAAATAAATCGTCTCCTACCAACTGTACTTTATCACCGATTTTTTCGGTTAATAATTTCCATCCGTTCCAATCGTCTTCATACATTCCGTCTTCAATGGAAATGATTGGATATTTTGCAGCCAAATCGGCTAAATATTGCGCTTGTTCTTCAGACGTTCTTACTTTTCCGGTAGCGCCTTCAAACTTGGTATAATCGTATTTACCGTCGATATAGAATTCGGATGCCGCACAATCTAAAGCGATCATTACATCGTCTCCGAAAGTATATCCGGCATTTTCTACCGCCAGTTTAATTGAATCCAATGCATCTTCGGTACCACCGGCCAGATTTGGAGCAAAACCTCCTTCATCGCCAACAGCAGTACTTAAATTTCTATCGTGTAATACTTTTTTAAGGTTATGAAAAATTTCCGTTCCCATTTGCATAGCATGCGTAAAGTTTTGCGCTTTTACCGGCATGATCATAAACTCCTGGAATGCGATAGGCGCATCGGAATGTGATCCTCCGTTGATAATGTTCATCATCGGCACCGGAAGTGTGTTTGCAGAAACACCACCTACATAACGGTATAATGGCATTCCCAGTTCGTTTGCCGCTGCTTTTGCCACAGCCAAAGAAACACCAAGGATAGCGTTTGCTCCTAAATTGGATTTGTTTGGTGTTCCATCCAATTCGATCATTACTTTATCGATGGCATTTTGTTCGAAAACCGACATTCCAACGATTTCGGATGCGATAGTTATATTTACATTTTCCACCGCTTTTAAAACACCTTTCCCCATATAGGCTTTTCCACCGTCTCTTAATTCGACCGCTTCATGCTCTCCGGTTGATGCTCCCGACGGAACAGCAGCTCTTCCCATGATACCGTTTTCGGTAAACACATCTACTTCTACTGTTGGATTACCTCTGGAGTCTAATATTTGTCTTGCGTGAACTTTAATAATCATGCTCATAATTGATACTTTTTGATTGCCTTTTAAAAAGGTTGATTAATTTTTAGCTAATTTAATGTTTTCGACGAATTGGTCAAATAAATAACGGGCATCGTGCGGTCCGGGACTTGCTTCCGGGTGGTATTGTACAGAAAAACAACTTTTGTTTTTCATTCGCATACCGGCAACAGTACCATCATTCAAATGCACGTGGGTAATTTCAAAATCAGGGTGTTTTTCCAGTTCTTCACGAACTACGGCAAAACCATGGTTTTGAGACGTGATTTCACCTCTGTTTGTAATTACATTCATCACCGGGTGATTGATACCTCGGTGACCGTTAAACATTTTATAGGTCGAAATTCCATTAGCTAAAGCAATAATCTGATGTCCAAGGCAGATTCCGAAAACCGGAACATCGGTAGCCAGTATCTGGCGTGCCACTTCCTGTACACCTTTTAGCGGATCCGGATCACCAGGACCGTTAGATAGGAAATATCCATCCGGATTAAATGCTTTTAAATCTTCAAAGGAAGTATTGTATGGGAATACTTTGATATAACAATCTCTTTCAGCCAGACATCTCAGGATATTGGTTTTGATTCCTAAATCGAGTGCTGCAATACGATAGGTTGCCTTTTCATCGCCAAAGAAGTATGGCTCTTTTGTTGATACAGTGGAAGCCAATTCCAAACCTTTCATATCCGGAACGGCAGCCAATTGTTTTTTCAGTTCTTCCAGTGGTGTACCATCGGTACAGATAACGGCATTCATAGCACCATTATCGCGGATATAACTCACCAAAGCGCGGGTATCCACATCAGAGATCGCGACAAGGTTTACTTTTTCGAAGTATTCAAATAAACCTTCGGAAGCATCGGGTCTGGAATAATTAAAGCTAAAGTTTTTACAAACCAGTCCGGCAATTTTGATTCCGTCGGAATCTACTTCATCTTCATGAACACCGTAATTTCCGATGTGTGCATTGGTAGCCACCATGATTTGTCCGAAGTAAGACGGATCGGTAAAGATTTCCTGATATCCGGTCATTCCGGTGTTAAAACAAACCTCTCCAAAAGTGGTTCCTTCGATTCCTATGGATTTTCCATGGAAAACAGTTCCGTCACTTAGTAAAAGGATGGCTTGATTTCGATTTGAATATTTCATTGTGTGTTGTGTTGTAAAATTTTGCAAATTTAATCTAAATTCTTCTTTCTGGAAACTATTCGGGCAAAACCGCTATTCTTTTTTCATTTTGGTATTTGGAATCCGAAAGAAAAGGGCAAAAAAAAAGGACAAACTTAAAAAGTTCATCCTTAATTTTTATTGAAGAATCAATTGTTTCATGATTATTCAGTAGCTTCTGTATTTTCAGTAGTTTCAGCAGCCGGAGCTTCAGTAGCAGGAGCAGCTTCAGTTTTTTTAGCTCTACCACGACGAGTAGTTGCTTTTTTAACTTCTTTCTTACCTCCGTTGTACAATTCGTTGAAATCTACGAATTCGATCATTGCCATATCAGCGTTATCCCCAAGACGGTTACCCAATTTAATAATACGAGTATATCCACCTGGACGATCACCAACTTTAGCAGCTACTTCTCTAAATAATTCCGTTACAGCGTATTTGTTACGTAAGTAAGCGAAAACAACACGACGGTTGTGAGTAGTATCTTCTTTTGATTTTGTTACCAATGGCTCTACAAATTGCTTTAAAGCTTTAGCTTTAGCAACAGTAGTATTGATACGCTTGTGCTCGATAAGTGAGCAAGCCATATTAGCCAACATAGATTTTCTATGTCCAGCTTGTCTGCTTAAATGATTTATTTTTTTTCCGTGTCTCATTGCTATACAATTTAATCGCGCTTTTAGGGCGGACTAGATTATTCTTTATCTAATTTATATTTAGTCAGATCCATTCCGAAAGTAAGACCTTTAACAGCGACTAATTCGTCAAGTTCTGTTAATGATTTCTTACCGAAGTTACGGAACTTCATCAGATCATTTTTATTAAATGATACTAAATCGCCTAGTGTATCAACTTCAGCCGCTTTTAAACAATTTAGTGCTCTAACAGAAAGATCCATATCAACAAGCTTAGTTTTAAGCAATTGTCTCATATGTAATGATTCTTCGTCATACGACTCTGTCTGAGCAATTTCATCAGCCTCAAGTGTAATTCTTTCATCAGAGAACAACATAAAGTGATGAATCAACGTTTTAGCTGCTTCTGTTAAGGCATCTTTAGGGTGAATAGAACCATCAGTAATGATCTCAAAAACTAATTTTTCATAGTCAGTTTTTTGCTCCACACGGAAGTTTTCTATTGAATATTTTACATTCTTTACTGGAGTGTAAATAGAATCTGTAAAAATAGTTCCTATAGGTGCGTTTGGTTTTTTGTTTTCTTCAGCAGGAACGTAACCGCGACCTTTTTCGATAGATAATTCCATGTTAATGGTAATTTTGCTATCAAGGTTGCAGATAATCAAATCCGGGTTAAGCACTTGGAAGCCAGAGATAAATTTTTGAAAATCACCGGCCGTAAGTTGCTCTTTACCAGAAAATGAGATAGAAACAGATTCATTATCGATATCTTCGATCTGACGTTTGAAACGTACTTGTTTCAAGTTCAGGATGATTTCTGTAACATCTTCAACCACACCGGAGATAGTAGAGAATTCGTGATCCACGCCTTCAATACGAACCGAAGTGATTGCATATCCTTCCAAAGAAGAAAGCAAAACACGTCTTAATGCGTTACCAACAGTCAATCCATATCCCGGTTCTAAAGGTCTGAATTCAAATTTACCTTCAAAATCGGTTGAATCGATCATGATAACTTTATCGGGCTTTTGAAAATTAAATATTGCCATATTTATTTCGACTGATGTCTTAATTATTATTTGTTGTACAACTCTACGATTAACTGTTCCTTAATGTTTTCTGGAACTTGGATTCTTGCCGGTACAGAAACGAAAGTACCTTCTTTAGTATCATTATTCCAAGTAATCCATTCGTAAACAGTGCTAGAATTAGATAACGAACGTTCGATAGCCTCAAGAGATTTTGATTTTTCACGAACAGCAACTTTGTCACCTGGTTTTAGGTGATAAGAAGGGATATTTACCACTTCACCGTTTACAGTGATGTGACGGTGTGAAACGATTTGACGTGCAGCACGACGAGAAGGAGCGATACCCATTCTGTATACTACGTTATCTAATCTTGCTTCACATAATTGGATTAACACCTCACCCGTTACTCCTCTAGAAGCAGCTGCTTTTTCGAATAAGTTACGGAACTGACGCTCTAAAATTCCATACGTGTACTTCGCTTTTTGTTTTTCCATCAACTGGATAGCGTACTCGGATTTTTTACCTCTTTTTTTCGCTAAACCATGTTGCCCTGGAGGGTAATTTCTTTTTTCGAAAGATTTGTCATCTCCGAAGATCGCTTCACCAAATTTACGAGCGATTTTAGTTTGTGGACCAGTATATCTTGCCATTGCTAAAAATTAAAAAAGGTAGGGATTATGAATTCAGGTCTTTCCTCCGATAATCTTGTTCCTACCTTAGGTTATACTATAAAAAATTAAACTCTTCTTCTTTTTGGAGGGCGACATCCGTTGTGTGGCATTGGAGTTACGTCGATGATTTCGGTAACTTCAATTCCTCCGTTGTGAAGAGATCTGATAGCAGATTCTCTACCATTTCCAGGACCTTTAACGTAAACTTTTACTTTTTTAAGTCCTGCTTCTAAAGCAACTTTGCTACAATCTTCTGCTGCCATTTGAGCTGCATAAGGAGTATTCTTTTTAGAACCTCTGAAACCCATTTTACCCGCTGAAGACCAAGAAATAACTTCACCTTTCTTGTTTGTTAACGAGATGATGATGTTGTTAAAAGTTGCATTAATATGAGCCTCGCCTGTTGATTCAACGATAACTTTACGCTTTTTTGTATTTGCCTTAGCCATACTACTACTTATTATTTAGTTGCTTTTTTCTTGTTAGCAACAGTTTTTCTTTTACCTTTTCTTGTTCTAGAGTTGTTTTTAGTTCTCTGACCTCTTAATGGAAGTCCAGCTCTATGACGAATTCCTCTGTAACATCCGATATCCATTAAACGTTTGATGTTTAATGAAATTTCAGAACGTAATTCTCCCTCAATTTTGAAATAAGACACCGCTTCACGGATTGCTCCGATTTCGTCGTCATTCCAATCTTGAACTTTTTTATCTTCGCTTACGTTAGCTTTAGCTAAAATCTCTTTCGCTCTGCTGTCCCCAATTCCGAAGATATAGGTTAGCGCGATGATTCCTCTTTTATTTTTAGGTATATCTACCCCTGCAATTCTTGCCATAACTATCCTTGTCTTTGTTTAAATCTAGGATTCTTTTTATTAATAACGTATAATCTTCCTTTTCTACGCACAATAATGCACTCGGCACTTCTTTTTTTAACTGATGCTCTTACTTTCATTTTAATAGCCTTTAGTATCTATAAGTAATTCTTGCTTTAGACAAATCGTAAGGGCTCATCTCCAACTTCACTTTATCACCAGGTAATAATTTGATATAATGCATACGCATTTTACCAGAGATATGAGCAATTACAATGTGTCCGTTTTCTAATTCTACACGGAACATAGCATTTGATAATGCTTCAATGATTGATCCGTCTTGTTCTATTGCTGATTGTTTTGCCATAAAAATTAAGCTACTGCTTTTCTATTTTTACCACTTTTCATCAAACCGTCGTAATGCTTATTCAATAAATAAGAATTTATTTGTTGAATAGTATCAATTGCAACACCCACCATAATTAGCAACGATGTTCCGCCATAGAACATAGCCCACCCCTGTTGAACGCCAAGTAAACTTACCGCGATAGCTGGGAACACAGCGATCAATGCTAAGAATAACGAACCAGGGAAAGTGATCAACGACATGATTTTATCCAGGTAGTCACCGGTCTCAACACCAGGACGAATTCCCGGGATAAAACCTCCACTACGCTTTAAGTCGTCAGCCATTTTATTTGTAGGTACTGTAATTGCGGTGTAAAAGTAAGTAAAAATAATGATTAATAAAGCAAAAACTAAATTATACTGCCATCCGAAGATATTCTGGAAGCTAGTTGTAATAGTTTGTGCTGTATCAGATGTCGATAAACCAGCAACAGCAGCAGGGATAAACATGATTGCCTGAGCGAAGATAATCGGCATCACCCCGGAAGCATTAAGCTTAAGTGGGATCCATTGTCTGTTACCACCCATCATATCCTGTTCGAAATCACCAGCGGTTGTACGACGTGCATACTGAACCGGGATTTTTCTAACTGCCATGGTTAATAGAATACAAGCAATAATGATTAATAACCAAATGATTACTTCTAAAACGATAAGCATAGGTCCTCCGTTGTTTTCTGTTACACGGGAAGAGAACTCCTGAATGAAAGCCTGTGGCAAACGGGCAAGAATTCCTACCATGATCAACAACGAAATACCATTTCCAATACCTTTATCAGTAATTTTTTCACCTAACCACATTGCAAAAATCGTACCTGTAACTAGGATGATTACAGATGAGAATAAGAATGAGAATGAACTAAATCCTAATAAAAAGGCATCTGCAGGCAATTGTTTATACAAGTTATAAATATAACCTGGACCTTGCAATAGGGTAATACCAATAGTTAACCATCTAGTGATTTGGTTGATTTTACGTCTTCCGCTTTCACCGTCTTTTTGTAGTTTCTGTAAATACGGAATAGCAATTCCCATTAACTGAACTACAATCGACGCTGAAATATACGGCATGATACCCAATGCAAATACAGATGCCTGCGAGAACGCACCACCTGTAAATACATTGATTAACCAACCAATACCTTGATCTGTTTGACTAGATAAACTTTGCAATTTAGTAGCATCAATACCTGGAAGGGTCACCTGAGCACCTAAACGGTAAACTAATAATAACCCAAGAGTAATTAAAATTTTATTTTTTAATTCCTCAATTTTCCAAACATTTACTAATGATTCTATAAATTTCTTCATCTGTCTATAAAGATTATAAAGTTACAGCTTCTCCTCCTGCAGCTTCGATAGCCGCTTTTGCAGTAGCAGTAAATTTGTGAGCAGTTACTTTTAGTTTTGCTTTAAGCTCTCCTCTTCCTAAAATCTTTACTAAGCTATTTTTTGTTGCTAAACGATTGTCTACTAAAACAGCGAAATCAACTGTATCGGTTACCACTCCGTTATCAACTAATAACTGAAGTGTATCCAAATTGATACCTTGATATTCTACTCTGTTTATGTTTTTGAAACCAAACTTAGGTACACGTCTCTGTAAAGGCATTTGCCCTCCTTCGAAACCAATTTTCTTAGAATAACCAGAACGAGACTTAGCTCCTTTGTGTCCTCTAGCGGCTGTACCACCTTTACCAGAACCTTCTCCTCTACCTAATCTTTTATTTTGGTTGTGTACTGAACCTTCAGCTGGCTGTAAGTTACTTAAATTCATAACTGTTATTGTTATTAGTTAGCTTCTTCTACAGAAACTAAGTGTTTAACTTTATTTACCATTCCAAGGATAGCAGGATTTGCATCGTGTGCAACAACTTGTCCTAGTCTTCTAAGACCTAAAGCTTCAAGAGTTCTCTTTTGAGAAAGAGGACAATTGATTTGACTTTTAACTTGTTTTACTAATATTTTCGCCATAATTTCCTTGAATTAACCTTTGAATACTTTTTCTAAAGAAACACCTCTTTGTTTTGCAACAGTGTGTGCACTTCTCATTTGTAATAAAGCATCAAAAGTAGCTTTAACAACATTGTGTGGGTTTGATGAACCTTGTGATTTTGATAATACATCGTGGATTCCTAAAGACTCCACAACGGCTCTCACAGAACCACCGGCAATTACTCCGGTACCGTGAGAAGCAGGCATTAAAAATACACGTGCTCCACCAAATTTACCTTTTTGCTCGTGAGGGATAGTGTGTCCAACCAATGGAATACGCACTAAGTTCTTTTTAGCATCTTCTACTGCTTTAGCAATAGCTTCAGACACATCCTTAGATTTTCCAAGACCATGACCTACTACACCGTTTTCGTCTCCTACAACTACAATTGCAGAAAAACCGAAAGCTCTACCACCTTTTGTAACTTTAGTAACACGATTAACACTTACCAAACGATCTTTCAATTCAAGACCACTTGGTTTTACTAGTTCTACGTTTTTATAATTATGATACATAATTCTTAGAATTTAAGTCCAGCTTCTCTAGCGCCGTCTGCCAATGATTTAACTCTTCCGTGGTATAAATAACCACCTCTATCAAAAGAAACAATCTCTACTCCTGCATTTTTAGCTTTTTCGGCAATTAATTTACCTACTACAGCAGCGATTTCGATTTTTGTTCCTGTTGCTCCAGCTTCTCTTGAAGATGCAGCAGCTAGTGTCACACCATTTACGTCGTCTATGATTTGCGCATAGATTTCTTTATTCGATCTAAAAACAGAAAGTCTTGGTTTCGCAGCAGTTCCGCTTACAATCTTTCTGATTCTGAACTTGATTCTTTGTCTTCTTTCAGATTTTGTTAATGACATAGTCTTAATTTTTAAGCTGATTTACCTGCTTTTCTTCTTAATACTTCACCTACAAACTTAACTCCTTTTCCTTTGTAAGGCTCAGGCTTACGGAAAGAACGGATTTTAGCCGCTACTTGCCCTAATAGTTGTTTGTCATATGAAGATAACTTAATGATTGGGTTTTTACCTTTCTCGGAAACTGTTTCAACTTTTACTTCTGAAACAACTTCAAGAACGATGTTGTGCGAAAAACCTAAAGCGACATCCAATTTTTGACCTTGGTTAGAAGCTCTGTATCCTACTCCAACTAATTCTAATTCTTTAGTAAAACCTTCAGCTACACCAACAATCATGTTATTGATTAAAGCTCTGTATAAACCGTGTTTCGATCTTTGATCTTTAGCATCAGATGATCTTTCCACGATTACTTGTCCTTCCTCAACTTTAACAGACACATCTGAAAACTCTTGAGAAAGTTCTCCTAATTTTCCTTTTACTGTAATTACAGCGTCTTTAACTTCTACAGTTACTCCAGCTGGAATTGCAATTGGACTTTTTCCTATTCTTGACATTGCTTAGTCTTTTTATTAGTATACGTAACAAATAACTTCACCACCAACATTCAATTGTTTCGCTTGTTTCCCAGTCATAAGACCTTTAGATGTAGAAACGATAGCGATACCTAAACCATTCAAGATTCTAGGTAGTTTGGCAGCACCTGCGTACTTACGTAAACCTGGTTTACTAATTCTTTGGATATCTTTAATTACAGCCTCTTTAGTCTCTTTGTCGTACTTAAGAGCAATTTTGATAGTACCTTGAACAGTACTGTCTTCAAATTTGTAACTTAAAATATATCCTTGATCGAATAAAATTTTTGTGATTTCTTTTTTCATGTTAGAAGCCGGGATTTCCACTACTTTGTGGTTTGCTCTTACGGCATTTCTGATTCTTGTTAAGAAATCTGCGATAGGATCTGTATACATGTTTATTAATTTGCGATTATGGTTTTCGGTAAATTTTCATTTACCGAACCTTTAATCAATTTATAATTCTTTTATATTACCAGCTAGCTTTTCTAACCCCTGGGATCAATCCATTGTTAGCCATTTCACGGAAAGTTACACGTGAAATACCGAATTGACGCATATACCCTCTTGGTCTTCCAGTTAATTTACAACGGTTGTGTAAACGTACAGGAGAAGCATTTTTCGGTAATTTTTGTAGGCCTTCATAATCTCCAGCTTCTAATAAAGCTTTTCTTTTTTCAGCATACTTGTCTACCAAAGCTTGTCTTTTCACCTCGCGGGCTTTCATTGATTCTTTAGCCATAACTTAATTCTTTTTAAAAGGTAATCCTAATTGTGTTAACAATGACTTCGCTTCTTTGTCTGTCGACGCCGAAGTTACGAAAGTAATATCAAATCCGGCAATTTTGTTTACTTTATCAATATCAATTTCTGGGAAAATGATTTGTTCCAAAACACCTAAGTTGTAATTACCTCTACCATCGAATCCGGTTGCTTTGATACCGCCGAAATCTCTTACACGTGGTAATGCAGAAGTGATCAAACGATCAAGGAATTCATACATTCTTTCTCCACGTAAAGTTACTTTAGCACCAATTGGCATTCCTTTTCTTAATTTGAAAGAAGCAACGTCTTTTTTAGAAATGGTAGAAACTGCTTTCTGACCAGTAATTTTTGTTAGCTCCTCAACAGCATGATCTACTAATTTCTTATCTGATACAGCTGCTCCAACACCACGGCTTACAACGATTTTTTCAAGTTTAGGAACCATCATTACGTTTTTGTAACCGTATTCTTCTGTAAGAGCTGCGATAACGCGACTCTTATATTCTTCTTTTAGTCTAGGTATATAAGCCATCACTACAATACTTGATTAGATTTTTTAGAAATTCTCACTTTCTTATCTCCTTCAACTTTCACCCCAACTTTAGTCGCAGACTTAGTTTTAGGATCGATTAAAGCGATGTTAGAGATATGAATAGGAGCTTCTTTTTTCACGATACCACCTTGAGGGTTTTTAGCACTTGGTTTCGTATGTTTCGATACCATGTTAACGCCTTCAACTACCGCTTTGTTTTTCTCGCGAAGTACACGTAAAACTTTACCTTCAGCACCTTTATGGTCACCGGCGATTACTTTTACGATATCTCCTGATTTTATTTTTAGCTTCATCATCTTTACAACGAATTAAAGCACTTCTGGTGCTAATGATACAATTTTCATGAATTGTTTTTCACGAAGTTCTCTGGCTACCGGACCAAAAACACGAGTACCTCTCATTTCACCAGCAGCATTTAACAATACACAAGCGTTATCGTCAAATCTGATGTATGAACCATCGGCTCTTCGCACTTCTTTTTTGGTACGTACAACAACTGCAGTGGATACAGCACCTTTTTTCACGTTTCCGTTTGGTGTTGCATCTTTAATAGACACTACAATTTTATCTCCAACAGAGGCATAACGACGTTTCGTTCCTCCTAAAACACGGATAGTTAAAACTTCTTTAGCTCCCGTGTTATCTGCTACTTTTAATCTAGATTCCTGTTGTACCATAATTATTTCGCTCTTTCAATGATTTCAACTAATCTCCAACATTTAGATTTACTTAACGGACGAGTCTCCATGATTCGTACAGTATCTCCAATGTTGCAATCGTTTGTTTCGTCGTGTGCAACGTATTTTTTCGTTTTTAACACGAACTTACCATATAATGGGTGTTTTACTTTTCTTGTTTCAGAAACAACAATAGATTTTTCCATTTTGTTACTAGTAACAACACCAATTCTTTCTTTTCTTAAATTTCTTTTTTCCATCTTTCAGCAGAATACAATTATTGTAACTCTCTTTTGCTTAGCTCAGTCGCAACTCTAGCAATTGATCTTCTTACAGTTCTTAATTGTAATGGATTTTCAATTGGAGAAATAGCGTGAGCTGTTTTTAGGTCGGCATATGTCTTCTTTAACTGACTAAGTTGTCCTTGTAACTCAGCTGCAGATAGATTTTTAATTTCTGATTGTTTCATAATAAAAATTGATTATGCTTCGAAATCTCTAGCAACGATAAACTTAGTTTTAACAGGAAGTTTTTGAGCAGCAAGACGTAACGCCTCTTTTGCTACTGATAGAGGCACGCCTCCAACTTCAAACATAATTCTTCCCGGTTTCACAACTGCAGCCCAATATTCAACTGCACCTTTACCTTTACCCATACGTACTTCAAGAGGTTTCTTGGTGATAGGCTTGTCTGGGAAAATTTTAATCCATAACTGACCTTCTCTTTTCATATAACGAGTTGCAGCGATACGCGCAGCTTCGATTTGACGAGAAGTAATGAAAGTTGAATCTAAAGATTTGATACCAAACATTCCATTAGAAAGTTCATGTCCTCTTTGAGAAATGCCTTTCATTTTACCCTTCTGTACCTTACGGTATTTTGTTCTTTTAGGCTGTAACATTTTTCTTTAGTTTAAAAATTACTTTCTTTTGCGTTGGTTTGGTCTACCATTTCCTTTTGCAGGAGAAGATCCTGAAGGTTTAGACTGTTTTTTGTCCATACCTACTAACGGAGAAAGATCTCTTTTACCGTAAACTTCACCTTTCATGATCCACACTTTGATTCCCATTCTACCATAAGTAGTATGTGCTTCAGCAAGTGAGTAATCGATGTCAGCTCTGAAAGTTGATAGAGGAATACGTCCTTCTTTGAACATTTCTGAACGCGCCATTTCAGCTCCATTCAAACGACCAGAGATCATAACTTTGATACCTTCAGCGTTCATACGCATAGCAGCAGCAATAGCCATTTTGATTGCACGTCTGTACGAAATACGACTTTCGATCTGACGAGCGATACTTGTACCTACTAAGTAAGCATCAAGTTCTGGTCTTTTAATTTCAAAGATGTTGATTTGAACCTCTTTGTCAGTAATTTTCTTAAGCTCTTCTTTTAACTTGTCTACCTCTTGTCCACCTTTTCCGATAATGATACCAGGTCTAGCAGTAGTGATAGTAACGGTTACAAGTTTTAAAGTTCTCTCGATGATTACTTTTGATACACTAGCTTTTGATAAACGAGCATGAATGTACTTTCTGATTTTGTGATCTTCGGCAAGTTTATCACCGTAGTCATTTCCACCATACCAGTTAGAATCCCATCCTCTGATGATACCAAGGCGATTTCCGATTGGATTTGTCTTTTGTCCCATCTTTATTAATTGCTTTGTGTGTTATTAATATCTCCAATCACGATTGTAACGTGGTTAGAACGTTTTCTGATTCTGTGTGCGCGACCTTGTGGAGCTGGACGAAGTCTTTTCAACATCATACCACCATCAACACGGATCTCTTTTACAAATAAGCCAGCTTCTTCCATATTAGCGTCTGCGTTTTTAGCTTGCCAGTTAGCGATAGCTGATAACAACAGTTTCTCTAATTTACGAGAAGCTTCTTTTGAACTAAATCTTAATATATTAAGAGCTTTTTCTACCTTCTGACCTCTAACTAAATCTGCCACTAAGCGCATTTTTCTAGGTGAAGTAGGGCAGTTATTTAGCTTAGCAAATGCGATTTGCTTATTAGCTTCTTTAATCTGCTCGGCTCTTTCTCTTTTACGAACTCCCATAGCTTCTTATTATTTTTTACCTTTATTTTTAGCTCCAGCATGACCTCTAAAAGATCTTGTTGGCGAAAACTCTCCTAATTTATGACCTACCATGTTTTCTGTTACGTAAACTGGTACAAATTGACGACCGTTGTGAACTGCGATAGTTTGTCCAACAAAATCCGGAGTAATCATAGAAGCTCTAGACCAAGTCTTTACTACTCCTTTATTACCTTTTTCGATATTTTCCTGAACTTTTTTATCTAATTTATAGTGTACAAAAGGTCCTTTTTTTAATGAACGTGCCATGTCTTACTTATTATTTCTTTCTACGTTCTACGATATACTTATTACTCGGGTTAACTTTAGAACGAGTTCTATAACCTTTAGCAGGTAAACCTTTTCTTGAACGTGGATGTCCTCCAGAAGAACGTCCTTCTCCACCACCCATTGGGTGATCTACTGGGTTCATAGCTACCGGTCTTGTTCTCGGTCTTCTACCTAACCATCTTGATCTACCAGCTTTACCAGAAACGATCAATTGGTGGTCTGAGTTAGATACTGCTCCAATTGTTGCAGAACAAGTTAACAAGATTAATCTTGTTTCACCTGAAGGCATTTTGATTGTAGCATATTTACCGTCTCTCGCCATTAACTGAGCAAAAGTACCAGCCGAACGAGCGATAACCGCACCTTGTCCTGGTCTTAACTCAATACAAGAAATAACAGTTCCTAGAGGAATTTTGCTTAAAGGCAAAGTATTACCAATTTCTGGAGCCGCTTCAGGACCAGAAACTACAGTTTGTCCTACTTGTAAACCATTTTGAGCGATGATATACGTTTTAGCACCATCTGCATAGTACAATAACGAAATAAACGCTGAACGATTCGGATCATACTCGATTGTTTTAACTGTTGCAGGAATTCCTACTTTAGTTCTTTTGAAATCGATGATACGATACTTTTGTTTGTGACCACCACCTGTGTAGCGCATGGTCATCTTTCCTTGACTATTTCTACCTCCAGAGTTTTTTTTCGGTGCGATCAAAGAACGCTCCGGCTTATCAGTTGTAATAGTGTCAAAGCTATTCACAACTCTAAAACGCTGACCCGGGGTAATAGGTTTTAATTTTCTAACTGACATTTTCTATTAGATATTATTATAAAAATCTATTGTTTCTCCTTCTTGTACTTGAACTACTGCTTTTTTGTAAGCATTAGTCTTTCCACTGATTAAACCACTCTTAGTGTATTTAACCGTTCTATCAGCTCTGTAATTCATTGTATTTACAGCAACCACATTCACACCATAAACAGCTTCAACAGCATTTTTGATTTGAATTTTGTTCGCTTTTTTATCAACAACGAAACCAAAGCGGTTGAAAACTTCTCCGTCTTTGGTAATTTTTTCAGTAATGATAGGTTTAATTATGATACTCATAGCCCTATTATTTGCTTAAATTTTCTTCAATTCCTTCTAATGAACCTTCTAAAAGCACTAAACTATTTGCATTTAAAATAGCATAAGTACTTAATTCTGAAGTAGTTACAACAGTAGAAGCCTTTAAATTGCGTGACGACAAATATACATTTTTATTTGATTCACCCAACACAAATAAAGATTTTTTGTTTTCTAACCCTAAAGCTTTCAATACGTTAATGAAATTTTTAGTGTTTGGTGTTTCAAAAGTAAAGTCTTCAAGAACTACTAAATTTGACTCACTTGCTTTAATCGAGAAAGCCGATTTACGAGCTAATCTCTTTAAAGTTTTGTTCAATTTGAAAGAGTAGCTTCTTTGTCTAGGACCGAAAACTGTACCTCCACCTTTGAACAAAGGAGACTTAACACTTCCCGCACGAGCAGTACCAGTTCCTTTTTGTTTTTTAACCTTACGGGTACTTCCGGTTACTTCAGCTCTTTCTTTAGCTTTGTGAGTACCTTGTCTTTGATTTGCTAAATATTGTTTAACATCAAGATATACCGCATGGTTATTAGGCTCAATTGCGAATACAGAGTCAGCAAGTTGTACTTTACGACCTGTATCTTTTCCGTTGATATCTAATACTTTTACTTCCATTACTTTTGAATGATTACGTAAGAGTTTTTGTGTCCAGGAATAGCTCCTTTAACTAAAAGTAAGTTCTTTTCAGCAACTACTTTTAAAACTCTAAGGTTTTGAACTGTTACATTTTCTCCTCCTGTTCTTCCAGCCATACGCATTCCTTTGAATACTCTAGATGGATAAGATGATGCTCCAACAGAACCTGGTGCTCTCAAACGGTTGTGCTGACCATGTGTAGCTTGTCCAACACCACCAAAACCGTGACGTTTAACAACCCCCTGGAAACCTTTACCTTTTGAAACGCCTACCACGTCCACAAACTCACCTTCGTTGAACACATCAACAGTGATCACATCACCTAATTTGTGTTCCGTTACAAAATCCTGGAATTCAACGACTTTCTTTTTCGCAACAGTTCCCGCTTTTTTAAAGTGACCTAGCTCAGCTTTAGTAGCGTGTTTTTCTGTTTTGTCATCGAAACCAAGTTGTAACGCTTCATACCCGTCAACCTCATTGGTTCTGACTTGGGTAACAACGCATGGACCAGCTTCGATAACTGTACAAGGAATATTTTTCCCGTTCTCGTCGAAGATACTAGTCATGCCGATTTTTCTACCAATTAACCCAGACATATAAAACTAATTATTAATTACTTATTGAATATTTTTATTTTTAGAGTGCGCAAAAGTAAGCATTAAGTTTTAAATAAAAAAACTTAATGCTTAAATACTTTAAAATGCGAGTTTTATCACACTTTGATTTCTACCTCAACTCCGCTTGGTAACTCTAATTTCATTAGAGCGTCAATTGTTTTAGAAGATGAAGAATAGATATCTAATAATCTTTTGTATGAACTAACTTCGAATTGCTCTCTTGATTTTTTGTTTACGTGTGGAGAACGTAATACAGTGAAAATCTTTTTGTGCGTAGGCAACGGAATTGGACCAGTTACCACAGCTCCTGTACTTTTTACAGTTTTTACGATTTTCTCAGCAGATTTATCTACTAAGTTGTGATCGTAAGACTTTAATTTTATTCTGATTTTTTGACTCATTTTCCTAAAAATTAAGCGTTACCTTTTGCTTTTTTGATTACATCATCAGAGATGTTGTTTGGTGTCTCAGCATAGTGTGAGAATTCCATTGTAGATGTTGCTCTACCAGAAGACAATGTTCTTAATGTAGTAACATATCCGAACATTTCAGAAAGCGGCACACTAGCTTTAACAACTTTAGCACCATTTCTGTCGTCCATGTTGTTGATCTGACCTCTACGACGGTTCAAATCCCCAACGATGTCACCCATGTTCTCTTCCGGAGTCAATACCTCTAACTTCATGATTGGCTCAAGGATTACAGCACCTGCAGCTTTAGCAGACTCTTTATATCCCATTTTAGCAGCCAATTCGAATGAAAGCGCATCGGAATCCACAGGGTGGAAAGATCCATCCAATAAAGTAACTTTTAAACTATCCACTTCATATCCAGCTAAAGGACCCGACTTCATAGCCTCTCTAAATCCTTTTTCAACAGCAGGGATATATTCTTTAGGAACGTTACCACCTTTAACTTCGTTAACGAATTGTAATCCTACAGGTACTTTTCCGTCAACTTCATCAGCAGGCTCGATTCTAAATACGATATCACCGAATTTACCACGTCCACCAGATTGTTTTTTATACGTTTCTCTGTGTTGTGCAGATCTTGTAAATGCCTCTTTGTACTCAACCTGTGGCTCACCTTGGTTTACCTCAACTTTGAATTCACGACGCATACGATCTACAATGATATCTAAGTGAAGCTCACCCATACCAGAGATAATCGTTTGTCCTGAAGCATGGTCAGTTCTAACTGTAAACGTGGGATCCTCTTCAGCCAATTTTGCTAAAGCCATACCCATTTTATCAACGTCAGCTTTAGTTTTAGGCTCAACAGCGATACCAATTACCGGATCAGGGAATACCATAGACTCTAATACAATCGGATGTTTCTCATCAGATAATGTATCTCCAGTCTTGATATCTTTAAATCCTACAGCAGCTCCGATATCTCCAGCTTCAATATATTCAATTGGATTTTGTTTGTTCGCGTGCATTTGGTAAATACGAGAGATACGCTCTTTGTTACCAGAACGGTTGTTCAATACGTAAGAACCTGCATCTAAACGTCCAGAGTAAGCTCTAAAGAATGCCAAACGACCTACATAAGGGTCAGTAGCAATTTTAAATGCTAAAGCAGCAAATGGCTCACTTACGGATGGTTTACGAGAGATCGGCTCGTCAGTATCAGGATTTGTACCTTCGATAGCCTCTTTATCCAATGGAGAAGGCAAGAATTTACAAACTGAATCCAACATGAACTGAACTCCTTTATTTTTAAATGAAGAACCACACAACATTGGGATAATCGCCATGTCGATAGTTGCTCTTCTTAATGCATTGTTGATTTCTTCCTCAGTGATAGAGCTTTCATCTTCCATGAATTTCTCTAAAAGGTTTTCATCATATGCAGCCACTTCCTCGATTAACTGAGCTCTGTATTGTTTCGCATCAGCAACCATATCTTCAGGAATTGGAACGATATCAAAAGTAGCTCCTTGAGTATCATCATGCCAAACGATCGCCTGGTTTTTGATCAAATCTACTACTCCTCTAAAGTCTGCTTCATCACCGATTGGCAATACCAATGGCACTGCATTCGATTTCAACATATCTTTTACTTGTTGACAAACTGCTAAGAAGTTTGAACCCTGACGGTCCATCTTGTTAACAAATCCCATACGTGGAACTTTATAGTTGTCAGCAAGTCTCCAGTTTGTTTCAGACTGAGGCTCAACTCCGTCTACTGCAGAGAATAAGAATACCAATCCATCCAATACACGTAGAGAACGGTTTACCTCTACTGTAAAGTCAACGTGACCCGGGGTATCGATAATGTTAAAGTGGTAATCTTTAGTATCAGCAGTAGCTTTACCTTGCTCAGTTGGGAAATTCCAGGTACAAGTTGTAGCTGCAGAAGTAATTGTAATACCTCTTTCCGCTTCTTGCTCCATCCAGTCCATTGTTGCAGCACCTTCGTGTACTTCACCAATTTTATGTGTTTTCCCGGTATAAAATAAAATACGCTCAGTTGTTGTAGTTTTACCCGCATCAATGTGAGCAGCAATCCCGATATTTCTAGTATATTTTAAATCTCTAGCCATTTCTAATGTTTCTTATGAATTAAAATCTAAAGTGAGAGAATGCTTTGTTCGCTTCCGCCATTTTGTGAGTATCCATTCTTTTCTTAACAGCAGCACCTTCTTCTTTGGCAGCAGCTAAGATTTCAGAAGCAAGTTTCCCTGCCATAGATTTCTCATTTCTTTTTCTAGCGTAAAGAATCATCCATTTCATCGCCATAGAGATTTTTCTGTCCGGACGAATCTGCATTGGGATTTGAAAAGTAGCTCCTCCTACACGACGAGAACGAACTTCAACGTGAGGCATAACATTTGTTAATGCATCTTTCCAGATTTCCAAAGAGGATTTTTCTGCATCTTGCTTTTTAGTCTCAACGATCTCTAAAGCATCATAGAATACTTTGAAAGCAGTCGATTTTTTACCATCCCACATTAAGTTATTCACAAAACGCGTTACTAACTGGTCGTTAAATTTCGGATCTGGTAAAAGAGGTCTTTTTTTGGCCTGTCTTTTTCTCATGTCTTTTCTTTAAAAGTTTTTAAAAATTACTTTTTGTCTTTAGGGCGTTTAGCACCATACTTAGATCTTCTTTGAGTTCTACCGTTAACTCCGGCAGTATCCAAAGCACCACGAACGATGTGGTATCTAACTCCTGGTAAATCTTTTACCCTTCCACCTCTAACTAATACTATCGAGTGCTCTTGTAGATTGTGTCCTTCTCCTGGGATGTAAGCATTCACTTCATTACCATTTGTCAAACGCACACGCGCAACTTTACGCATTGCAGAGTTTGGTTTCTTTGGTGTAGTAGTGTAAACACGCGTACAAACCCCTCTTCTTTGAGGACAAGAATCTAAAGCAGCCGATTTACTCTTCTTAGTTATCTGGGCTCTCCCTGTTCTTACTAATTGTTGAATTGTTGGCATAATGTTTAATAAAATTTCTAACGTTATTAAATTCCCGCTTTTTACGGGGTTGCAAATGTAGAAATTATTTTCAACAAATCAAATCATAAATCATTAATTTTCAACCACATTAATCAACAAATAACTTCTGCATACTTTTTTGTAAATTTTGCGTTATTTTTACCAAAACAATTTAGTCTTTGAAAAAGCTATTTTTACTTACCCTTTTCCTGCTACTTTCGCTATCGGGAAAGACCCAGAACCTCTATCTGAAAATCGAAGGCAACTCCGCTACACAAAGCACGTTGATCGATAGTATCGGCTACCAGTCGAAACACAACAACACCAAATCGATACTCGACGAGAGCCGCAATTTCTCTGATGCACTTGTAAAAATTGGTTACCTCGAAAATAATTTACTGGATCAAAAAAAGGCAAATGACAGCACCTTTCTTTTCCGATACGACCTGGGCAAAAAAACCAATCGCATCCATATATATACCAAAAACATAACCGCCGCGGTTCGCGATTTACTCAACTTAAATAAGGACACGCTTATCATTTCCCTTACCGGAGTAGAAGATTTTATGAACACCAATATCCACCTACTCGAAAAAAAGGGATATTCTTTGAGTAGCATCCAACTGATCAACCATAAAAAATACCAGAACACCTTATATGCCGAATTAAAAATCGACACCGAAAAAAAACGCATACTGGACGACATCATCATTGCCGGCTATCCTAAATTCCCGGAAGGCATCCGCAGAAACATCGTCCGTCAAAACCGAAAACGCATCTTTAATCAGGACAACCTCAAACAGATTCACAGCAACTTTAACGCACTACCTTTCGTCAATCAGATCAAATATCCGGAAATCCTATTTACCACCGACAGTACCAAAGTATATGTATACCTGGAAAAAGCACGACCGAATCGTTTTGACGGCTTTGTCGGTTTTTCCAACGACGATAGCGGCTCGGTAAAATTCAACGGTTACCTCGACCTGCTTTTAAACAACATCCTAAATGCCGGGGAAAAATTCAACCTATATTGGAAAAACGATGGAAAAGAACAAACCACCTTTACTATAGGTGCCGAAATCCCCTATCTGTTTAAAAGTCCGCTGGGAATAAAAGGAAGTTTAAAAATCTTTAAACAGGACAGCACTTTTCAGAACACTTCAACCGACATCAATCTGGGCTATTACTTTAATTATAATTCCAAAGTATTTCTGGGTTATCAGGAAACCGAGTCGGTCGACATTCAAAAAGCCAACTCCAGCAGTCTTAGTAATTACAACAACTCCTTCGTAACCGGAACCTACGAATACGCGCAATACAATCCGGAAGATTTTCTATTTCCGGAAAAAAACAGCCTTTTCCTCAGAGCCGGAATCGGTAGCCGAAAAACAAAAGCCGAAAATAACGACCAATATTATGCACAACTCAACGCTTCCCATAATATCTACCTCAACAGGCGTAACATTTTCAACATCCGCAACCAAACCTTCTACCTCCAAAGTGATCATTATATAATTAACGAACTGTTTCGCTTTGGCGGCATCAATTCGATACGCGGTTTTAACGAAAATAGCTTACAAGCAAGTTTATATTCCGGCCTACTAATCGAATACCGTTATATACTAGCCTCCAATATTTATGTTCATTCTATAACAGACTTTGCTTATTTTGAAGATAAAATCACAAACCTTAAAGATAATTTGCTTGGATTAGGGTTTGGCTTCGGATTATTAACAAAGACGGGGCTTTTTAACATAATTTATGCCAATGGCAGCACGAAAAATAACGAAATACAGCTTTCTAACTCAATAATTCACATTAGCTTTAAAACAAAATTTTAGCATTTTTTTTACACTTTTCTTGGTTTGTTGTGATTTTTTTAAGAAATTTGATTGCATAACCGTAATCAAAAACCAAAATGAGAGTAAAAATCAAATCCTTTTTAACACTTTTTTTAGTGTTACTGGTGCAAAATCTGATTGCACAGGAAAGAATCGTTTCCGGGAAAGTGACCGATACAAATGGTTTACCTTTACCCGGTGTTAGCGTAGTTGAAAAAGGAACTACCAATGGATCCCAAACCGATTTTGACGGTAATTACAAGGTTAAAGTTAGCCCCAGCGCTACACTGGTATATACCTTTATTGGTATGAAAACCCAGGAGTTACGAGCTAATGCAACAGTACTAAATGTAAAACTGGAAGAAGAAGCCCGAGTACTGGAAGGTGTTGTTGTAACCGCTTTAGGTATTACACGAGACAAAAAATCACTGGGATATGCCTCTCAGAAACTCGATGGAGAAGCGGTAAACTCCTCTCCTACAGTAAACTTTGTTAATAATTTAGCCGGTAAAGTAGCCGGATTGGATGTAAAAATCAACTCAAACTTTGGAGGTTCGACCAATATCGTACTTCGTGGTGCCAAATCCATCACGGGAAATAACCAGGCCTTAATCGTAGTCGACGGTATTCCGATTAGTAATGCCAACCTAAACAGTAAGGACGCTGTGAACGGTCGTGACGGTTATGATTTTGGTAATGCGGCAGCAGATATTGACCCGAACAACATCGAATCGATCAACGTACTGAAAGGTGCGGCCGCAACGGCGCTATACGGAAGTTTAGCGCAACAGGGTGCGATTATGATCACCACTAAAAAAGGAAAGAAAAACTCCGAAATCGGAATTTCAACCAGCTCTACCGTATCGGTAGGTTATTATGACAAATCCACTTTTCCAAAATACCAAACCGAATACGGACAGGGATATGCCGGAGAAGATAGTATTTACAGTGCCGATGTAAACGGCGATGGTATTCCGGATCTGGTAGCGTCTACTGGAGACGATGCTTCTTATGGAAATGCTTTTGATCCTTCCTTAATGGTATACCAATGGGATGCCTTTGTACCGGGAAATCCGAATTTCGGGAAAGCGACACCTTGGGTAGCCGCTTCCAATAACCCGGGAACGTTCTTTCAGAACTCTACTTCCTATGTAAACAACGTTTCCTTAAATGGCGGTAACAGCGACAGTGCTTTTAACCTAAGCTATACCAATAATTCCGAAACCGGAATTATGCCCAACAGTAAACTGATCAAAAATACGATCAGCGGGAACTATACCCGTGATCTGAACGACAAAATCAAGGTGAATTCCTTTATGACTTTTACGCATCAAAGTGTAACCGGTAGAAACAGCGTTGGATATGGCGATAATATCCTTACCGGTTTCAGACAATGGTGGCCGGTAAATGTCGACATGCAAGCTTTAAGAAGCGAATATTTCAGAACGAGAAGCAATGTAAGCTGGAACCAGATCGACCCTACTAACGGCGATTTACGTCCCAATTTCTGGAACAACCCGTACTTCGATCGTTATGAAAACTTTACCAGCGACAACCGTAAGCGTTTGTTAACCGGAGCCAGTATTAGTTTTGACATCACGAAAAACTTCAACCTGTTAGGTCGTGTGGGTATCGATTATTCCTACGACAAACAAGAGTTGCGTAAAGCAATTGGCAGCCACGCCGAGGAATTCGGAATCACACAATCGACAAACCAGGCAACCGAATCGTCCGGATATGTAATGTACACCCGCGACTTCCTGCAACAAAACTACGATATCATTGGTACCTATGATTTTAGTTTGGGTTCTGATGTTTCCGCTAAGGTTATCGGAGGTTTTAACTTTATCCGTGCCGATGTATATTCGTTTGAAGGTGCTACGGCAGGAGGATTGTTAGTACCGGGTATTTACAGTCTTTCCAACTCAAAAGTATTTATTCCGCCAATAGAATCGACTATCCCTTACGAAAAAGCAGGTGTTTATGCACAGGCCAATATCGACTATAAAAAAATGGTTTATCTGGAAGGATCTTTCCGTCATGACGAATCGACGGCTTTACCAAAATCAAGCCGTGGTTACGACTACTACTCTGCCGGAACCAGTATTATTGTTTCTGAAATGCTAAAAGCCGACTGGCTATCGTTTGCCAAATTGCGTTTAAACTACGCCCGTGTGGGTAACGATCCGGTATACGGTCGATTGGGAGCCAAACAAAACAACGGATCCATCAATAACAATCCTATTTTTGGAAACAGCGATCAGTTAATCGAATTTGAAAAGCTAAGACCGGAAATCACGCATTCGTGGGAATTAGGTATTGAGGCTTCGCTATTTAAAAACCGCTTAAGTCTGGATGCATCCGTTTATAAAACGAATACAAAAGATCAGATATTCTTTGTACCACAATCGCCATCCACACAATATATCTCCAAACAGATTAACGCCGGAGAACTGGAAAACAAAGGAATTGAGGTTGCTTTAAGTGCGACACCAATCAAAACCACCGATTTTTCATGGCAAATCAATGTCAACTGGTCTAAAAACGTAAACAAACTACTATCGCTGGATTCCGGAAGAACCAACCTGTTACTAACCACATTCCAACGTACTTCTTTAAATGCGACCGTTGGAGAACCTTACGGAACCATCCGCGGAACCGATTATGTATATGATGCCAATGGAAATCCGGTTGTAGGCGATGACGGACTTTACCTTACCAACCCGGATCAGGTGCTAGGAAATATCCAACCAGACTGGATTGGTGGTGTATCCAATAAAGTTACTTATAAAAACCTTTCTCTTAGCTTCCTGATCAACGTACGACAAGGCGGTAGCATTTTCTCACTTGACCAGGCTTACGGACAGGAAACCGGATTATACCCGGAAACAGCAGGACTTAACGACCTGGGCAATCCGGTACGAAGCCCGTTGAGCCAGGGTGGTGGTATTATCCTTCCGGGTGTAAAAGAAGACGGAACACCAAATGACATCCGCGTAGATGCAACAGCATCGGCCAATGTATTCGGAGGCGACTCCAATCCGGAAAAAGCCTTTGTATACGACGCTTCTTTCGTAAAACTAAGAGAAGTTGCTTTAAACTATACCATGCCATCGAAATTACTGGGACATTCCTTTATAAAAGGAGTCTCCTTTAGTCTAATCGGGAACAACTTGTGGATTATACAAAAACACACACCTTATGCAGATCCTGAAGCAGGTTCGTCCGGCGGTAATATTCAGGGATATCAAAGTGGTGTAATGCCATCGATTAGAGTGTATTCTTTCAATGTAAAATTAAATTTCTAAAAGATGAAAAAGTTAGTAATCCCTATATTCGCAATCGCATCATTCTTTTTCACAGGATGTGTTAATGATGACGACAATTTTAACGATGACACCAGTAAGACGTACGCCGCTTCGGCTGAAGCTTTATTGTCAAACTCGCAGAAAGAACTAACCGATCAGTTAACCACGCCCAGCGTAAACCTGAATGTATTCCGTTACTTTACCCAATATTGGGCCGCAACTTTATACAGAGCCGAATCCCGTTACAATTTAACCAGCCGGAGAATTCCGGACAACCACTGGCGGATATTATATACCCGTGTTTTAGGGAACCTGAAAACGGCAAAAGAAGTAGTCGATGCCGAGGCCAAACCGGAAAATATCGCTCAGGCCGACTGGGATAAAATCCAGCAAAACAAATCGGCTATCATCGAGATTCTAAACATTTATACCTATCAGGTACTTGTTGACTCCTTTGGTGATGTACCGTATTCGGAAGCACTACAACCAGTTGATATTGTTTTACCCAAATACGATGATGATCAAACAATTTATCCGGATCTGCTAAACCGTTTAAACGCTGCAATTGCCGAACTGGACGACAGCTATGCTTCCTTTTCGAGTGGCGACCTGTTATACAACGGAAATGTATCCAAATGGAAATTATTTGCCAATTCCTTAAAAATAAAACTAGCCATTAACCTATCAGATGTAAACAGTTCTCTGGCACAATCGTCCATCGAAAGTGCCTATACGGCGGGCGTTATTACCACCAATACCAATAATGCTTTGGTACAATTCAACTCCTTTTCACCAAACTACAACCAGATTTTTGGGGAATTGGTAGCCAGCAACCGTAATGACTTTGTACCGACATCTGTATTTGTAGATGAGTTAAACACACTTAATGATCCGAGAAGACCTATTTATTTTACTCCGATGGCAGACGGTAGTTATGTAGGTGGTGCTTACGGTTACACCAACACCCAGCCTTATGAAACGTCCTATTCGCATGTTGGGGATGAAATTAAAAAACCGGATGCCAAAGGAGTACTTTTTGATGCGGCCGAAGTTAATTTTTATCTGGCCGAAGCAGCTGCAAGAGGCTATAGCGTTGGCGGAACTCCGGACGCTTATTATACCGCAGCCGTGACTGCCTCATTAAACTATTGGAATGTGGCCGCATCGGATGTCACTACCTATCTGACGCAACCGTCTGTTGCCTATGCCACAGCATCGGGAACCTGGAAAGAAAAAATAGGAAAACAGTCCTGGATTGCATTTTACAACAGAGGTTTCGAATCCTGGAATTCGTTCCGAAGACTTGATGCTCCGGGCTTAACCGCTCCTGCGAGTGCTTTTCCTGTTGCCGAAGGACAAATTCCGGTTCGCCTTACCTATCCGGTAAATGAGCAAACCGTTAATGGAGCCAGCTATCAGGCCGCCAGTGCTGCTATAGGTGGCGATAAACTCACAACCAAAGTATTTTGGGATGTAAATTAGAAAACGTAGTTCTTTTATTTGAGTTATTTAAAAACCATCACAGCATTTATGTGATGGTTTTTTTATTTCCGATAGTCATCCGTATTCTATTTATTGCAGTTTTTACATATTCGGCTTTCCGATTACCTACTTAAATACACGCAAAAACTACTCATTTCTTCACAGAATACACTGAAATTGAAAACATCACATTAGTCTACATCTTGTTTTTAACAAAAAACAAAAGGAATAAATAATCATATCCAATTATATTATAATATCAATAGTAAAATTACATTAAACAGTATTATTGTAAAAAAAACTACTCAATCTTATGTTTTTTGCATACCCCCCATTATGGCTATAACTTATGAGGGAATCCAAAAAAAGCAGACACATGAGAATAAAGTTTATCATTTTGCTAACTACGCTATTAGCAACCCAGTATTTCTTTGCCCAGGAACGAAATGTGAAAGGCAGGATTACCGATTCCGACAACCTGCCCATACCAGGCGTCAGTGTTATTGAGAAAGGTACTACAAACAGTATTCAGACTGATATTAACGGGGAATACACTATAAAAGTAAGCCCGACAGCCATTCTGACAATTTCTTTTTTGGGGATGAAAACAAAAGAAGTCAAAGCCGATATGACACCTTTAAATATCGTCCTTAAAACAGAAGTCACTGAAATGGATACTATTGTGGTAACCGCCTTAGGCATCAAAAGAGAAAAGAAAGCCATTGGTTATTCTGTTCAGGAAGTAAAAGGAGATGTAATCAATCAGGCCGGGCAAATCAATGCGATTAGTGCCTTATCCGGAAATGTAGCCGGTGTACAAGTTACGGCTCCGTCTTCGATGGGTGGATCCAGCAGGATTGTTATCCGGGGTATGGGATCCGTTACTCAAAACAACCGGCCACTTATCGTTATCGACGGTATTCCGATGGACAACTCCAATTATAATAGCTCCACAACCCAGAGAGGTGCCGGTGGACGCGATTATGGCGATACCACAGCGGATATTAATCCCGATGATATTGAATCGGTTTCAGTATTAAAAGGAGGACCGGCTGCAGCTTTATATGGATCGAGAGCTGCAAACGGCGTTATTATGTATACTACCAAATCTGGAAAAAAAGGCAAATCGGAAATATCCTTAAAAACCGGACTGTCACTGGAAAGTATTTACATCATGCCTGAATTACAACGGCAGTACGGTGGTGGATCATCAGAAACATTGGAAACGGCTACCATTAACGGTCAGCTTTATAATATCGCCGAGTATAATACGGACGAAAGCTGGGGACCTAAATACGACCCCAGACTGATGTACCTTCCATGGAACGCATTTGACCCGGAATTTTCCGCCAATTATCTGGTTACAAAACCATGGGTCGCTCCCAAAAAAGATGTACCATCGTTTTTCAGAACTGGTTATACCGCTACAACGAATGCGGCAGTAAGCCATTCTACCAAAACCAACAACATCAGAGTATCGCTATTAAATCAACGTACAGAAGGAATAATCCCCAATTCAAATTTGTCCAGAAATTCATTTTCCATCAACGGAGGAGCGTTGTTACATGAAAAGCTCCGCTTTGACGGAATGCTGACGTATACCAAAACGAAAGGTTTTAACAGACCCGAACAGGGATATGGCGATAATTCGGTAGCTCAAAAATTCTTTCAGTGGGGTCAGCGGCAATTGGATTTTGATGCGCTAAAAGACTATAAGCTTTCCAACGGAAAACAACGTGCCTGGAACAGAACATCCTGGAATGATCCAACACCCGCATACAGTGACAATCCGTATTGGACGATTTACGAGAATACTTCCGACGATGTCCGAAATCGATATGTCGGAAACATCAAATTGAAATACAACTTTAACAATAATTTATGGGCTGTGGGAAACATCTACGGCGATCAATATGATTTTACTATCCGAAACAGACTTGCTATATATTCACAAGCGCAGTCCGGTTATTCGCAGATAACAAGAATTGCATCCGAAATGAACTACGAGGGTCGTTTGCATTTTAACAAGCGTTGGACTAAATTAAGTCTAAGTGCTTTTGTCGGTGCCAACAGAAGAAATTCCGACTATTATTCCTTATCGGCAGCTACTTCCGGCGGACTCATTATTCCGAACCTCTACCATCTGAGTAATTCCAAAAACCTGTCTACTTCCTATAATTACGATTCCCAATTACGGGTTAACAGTGTATATGGTATGCTTTCATTAGGTTTTTCAGATATGCTATTCCTTGAAGTCACCAACAGAAAGGATTGGTTTTCAACAGTTACCAAATCCGCAAATTACCCTTCTGTAACCGGTAGTTTTATTTTCTCCGAACTATTAAAAAGTGCATCATGGTTATCATATGGAAAAATCCGGGGTGGTTATGCGCGGGTAAGTAATGGTGCTTCTCCTTATAGAACAGCAAACTACTATAGTATTGATAGTCCGTTCCAGAACATCCCAACGTATTCCAATACCACAACCTCCAACAATCCGGATTTGGTTCCGGAAACCAAAATCAGCAAAGAAATCGGTTTCGAAATACGGCTGCTTAAAAACAGAATCGGTCTGGATATTTCTCTTTATGAAGACACCACCAAAGACCTGATAACACCGTTACAGATTACCACAGCAACCGGTTTTGCTTCTAAGTATATCAACGCCGGAAAAGTACGCAACCGCGGTATCGAAGCAACACTTAATCTTACACCCGTAAAAACAACCCATTTTAGCTGGGATGTGCAATGGAATTTTTCAAAAAATGACAACAGACTCCTTTCTTTATACCAGGATACGAAGTCATTAACCATAACATCGGGACCTACACGGGTACGTTTGTTAGCCGTGGTAGGCGAAAAATACGGCCAGATATATGGAACTGATTTTGTCTATGATGGAAACGGAAACAAGGTAATCAAAGCAAACGGAAACTATAAAGTAGGCCAACAAAAAGCTTTAGGATCCGTTATTCCGGATTACAACATGGGTATCCGGAATAACCTTAAATACAAAGGAGTGAATCTCGGTTTTTTAATTGACATTCAAAAAGGCGGAAACTACTTCTCGACGACTCATATGTATGGACATTATACCGGAGTACTGGAAGAGACCGCAGCCAATGGAATCCGAGAAAACGGGCTCGTGCTGGACGGTGTTCTGGAAGATGGCTCCCGTAACACCAAACGAATTTCCGCTTACAATTGGGCCAGATCATTCAACAATTCCGTAGATGCACTAAATGTCTTTGATGCGAGTTATATCAAATTAAGAGAAATCACTTTCGGATATAGTCTGCCAAAAAATATAATCGGCAAAAAAATAAGCAGTGTTACTTTTTCTGCATTTGCCCGGAATCTTTTTGCCTGGAATTTACAATGGAAAGGAATGGATCCGGAGAATACCAGTTATGGAAGCGGAAACGTACAAGGACTGGAAGGTGGTTCACTACCATCAACAAGAACCTATGGTATGAATGTAGAAATTAAAATCTAATCAACTCAAGTAAAAACACCATGAAGAAATTAAAGTCAATATCCATCATAGCAATTATAATGTTCGTTTCCGGGTGTACCGACCGGTTTGAAGAGATCAATACAAATCCGAACGACCCGGTTCACGTGACCACACCCGGATTATTCAACAGTGCCTTCAAAACCATTGTCGGCAGCCGTACCCGGGGAGCTTTCAGTTCAGCACGTATGACATTGCCCTGGGTACAATATTCCGCCCAACTGAACTATACAGAAGAAGATCGTTTTTTATTTCGGGAAGAAGTCAACATAAGTTTATTTAACGCCTATTATCTTGAAGCACAAAATTTCAAATCGATAATCGACCTCAACACAGATCCGGAAACCAGAACAGCAATGGCATTATACGGAGACACCCAAAATCAGATTGCAGCGTCGCGAATCATGCTCGCCTATATTTTCCAAAATCTAACTGACACCTACGGTGATATTCCGTATTATTCATATGGCAATAGCGATCCCGATTTTCAGGCATTGAACATCAATAACCTGACACCAAAATTTGCATCGCAACAAAAAATCTATACCGATTTATTAAAAGAACTAAAAGAGGCCGTAGAAATGATTAACCCGGCCAATAAAATTTTCTACGAGAATCAGGATATTTATTTTGGTTCCGGAGAAAAACTAAAACGTTTTGGTAACTCCTTACGCCTAAGAATTGCCAATCGGGTTAAAAATGTCATTCCGTCTGCCAATGAGCACATTCAAAGCGCCATAACCTCAGGCGTAATGCAATCCAACAGCGATAGTGTAGGCGTAACGTATGAGCCAAATTCGATAAATCCGGCACCAACGTATGCTGCCTTTTTTATAAGCAACCGAACTGACTATACCGCTTCCAAAACTTTTGTGGATCTTTTAAAAGGAAAAATTGGTCCCTTTAATCGCGATCCAAGATTACAAAAGTTAATTGCACCGGTTGGTACTTCAAAATCAAATTCCTTAAATCGGGATTATACGGAAACAGCCGACTTAACCCGATATGAGGGTATGCCCTATGGTATTACCTCTGGTCAGACATCGAGTCAAGCTCCTAGTGCTTCGCTATATAGTTATCACATATTCAAGCCCGATTATACCGAATACTTATTGGAATATTCTGAAACAGCATTTTTATTATCTGAAATTAATAACTGGAATGAGGATCATTACAAAAAAGGAATCCGGGCGTCTATGGAAAAATGGGGTGTATCGGAAACCGAAATAAGCACCTATCTGAACAATGTTCCGGCGGCCAGCCAGGAAAATGTTTTAACACAAAAATATATTGCATTATTTATGCAGCCTTACGAAGCCTGGTCGGAATGGCGCAGAACCGGCTTTCCTTCTATCCTGATAAAACCCGGAGGCACCGGAACTTTTATCAACCCGGTTAACAATGCTACGACCTATACTTTTACACCTTTAGTCAATTTAACCGAAATTCCGGCACGACTCTCCTATCCGATTAACCAACGTGATCTGAACCCACCCGGATATAAACAAGCGGTACAAAACATGGGGTCAGACAAGTTAGACACAAAACTAATTTGGGACACAAATTAATTTTGGTCATTTATTTAAGTTAGTTTAAAACCATCACAATCTTTATGTGATGGTTTTTTTTATCTTTGCCGGTATGGAAAAAGAACATCTAATATTCGGCATCAGAGCAATTATTGAGGCCGTAAATGCAGGGAAAGAAATAGATAAGGTTTTTATTCAGAAAGAAGCACAGGGCGACCTGATGCAGGAACTGATGAAAACACTCAAAAAGAACAGCATTAATTTTTCATATGTTCCGATAGAAAAACTAAACCGGTTAACACACAATAATCATCAGGGTGCTGTGGCGAGTATTGCTCCGGTTTCCTTTTACAGTCTTGAATCGCTGGTAGAATCGGTTATCGAAAAAAGTGAAAAACCACTTTTCCTGATTTTAGATCAGTTATCCGATGCCCGTAATTTTGGTGCCATTATCCGAACGGCAGAATGTACCGGTGTTGATGGGATTATTATCCAGAAACAGGGATCCGCTCCGGTTAACGGCGACACGGTAAAAACATCGGCTGGTGCGGTATTTAATGTACCAATCTGTAAGGTCGATCATATCAAGGATGCTATTTTTTACCTTCAGGGATCGGGCATTAAAACGGTAGCTGCCACCGAAAAAACCGAGAGCCTTCTGTATGATATCGACCTAAGCGGTCCTTTAGCAATTGTCATGGGAAGTGAAGACAAGGGAGTTAACCCATCGGTACTGAAAATTATAGATGAAAAAGCAAAACTACCGATGTTTGGAACGATCTCATCGTTAAATGTTTCGGTTGCCTGCGGTGCATTTCTATACGAAACCGTTCGTCAGAGAAGTTAAAAATAAAAACATAAAAAAAGGATTAAGCAGTACTTAATCCTTTTTTTGTGCCGTATCTCCAGATTCCGTTTCCGACTTCGGCTTGTATATAATCCGATAATAAACCGGCATATCCGATTTGAAGTATATATCGGAAAGTATATCCGGTTCGATAACTTCCAGTTCCTCTTCTTTTGGCAGGTTTACAAAATTCCCGTTTTCGTCGAAGTGCTTCATAAACGGATCCTGTGACGGATCAAAATCGGGATGCTCCCATTCGTAGCGTATTGGCTTTTTATATTCGGGTGTTTTCAGGAAAAACGATAATAAATACCCGGTAACAAATCCCGACAAGTGTCCTTCCCAGGAGATATTCTCTTCCGGATTTGGAAACACATACCAAATCATTCCGCCATACAACACAATAATGGTTAGCGACAAAGCCACCAGTCGGTAGTACTTGGTTTGAATACCTTTAAAAAAGATAAAACTCACCAAAACATAAATCAAACCACTGGCACCGATATGGTAACTTTCCCGGCCAATTAACCAGGTTCCAAAACCGGAAAGCAGGATTCCGAGCACAATTACTTCCAATGCCTGTTTCCGGTAGAAGTACCGCGTAGCAGCAATCAACATTAATAAAGGTATCGAATTATTATAAAGGTGTTTAATATCGCCATGCAGGAACGGGCTAAACAGTATTCCTTTTAATCCCGATACTGTTCGCGGGTAAATCCCATAATCGGAAAGGCTAATCCTAAACCTGACCTCCACCCAGAAAACCAGCCAGAGCGTCAAAACGAAGTACAAAGGCCAGGCCAGTACCGAAGGTGAAAATTTAAAATCTATTTCTTTCATGCCATTTATTTCTTCCGGCTACGCATCAAAAACATCACCAAAAAGATTTTAATGCTTTTTTGTCAGTTCTCCTTTTCAAAATTGCGTTCGTACTTTATTCAAAAGTTAGTTTTTTGTAATTTTACCACATGGAAGCACCATTGGCAGAACGCATACGTCCGCAACATTTATCCGATTATATTAGTCAGTTACACCTGGTTGGTGAACAAGGATCCTTAACCCACCAAATAGCACGAGGCATAATCCCGTCGTTAATTTTATGGGGACCTCCGGGAACCGGAAAAACAACCCTTGCCCAAATCATGGCGCAGGAAAGCAAACGCCCGTTTTATGTTTTGAGCGCCATTAATTCCGGGATAAAAGATGTACGGGAAGTGATCGATAAAGCCAAACAAAGCGGCGGATTGTTTACAGCCAGAAACCCGATATTATTTATCGATGAGATCCACCGATTTAGTAAATCACAACAGGATTCCTTATTGGCGGCTGTCGAAAAAGGCTGGGTAACGCTAATTGGAGCCACGACCGAAAATCCGAGTTTTGAAGTTATTCCCGCTTTATTGTCAAGATGTCAGGTTTATGTCCTGAATCCGTTTTCCAAAGCAGACCTTGAAGCCTTATTACATCGGGCACTTGAAAAAGATACGATTTTAAAATCCAAAAATATTCGTTTGTTGGAAACCGAAGCATTACTACGACTTTCGGGCGGAGATGGGCGAAAACTACTCAATATTTTCGAATTGGTGATCAATGCATCCGAAGGGGATACGATTGAAATAACCAATGAAAAAGTCATGCAATTGGTTCAGAAAAACACCGTATTGTACGATAAAACCGGAGAACAGCATTATGACATTGTTTCCGCATTTATAAAATCCATCCGCGGTAGCGATCCAAACGGAGCCGTATATTGGCTGGCGCGAATGATTGAAGGTGGTGAAGATGTTAAATTTATTGCGCGCCGCATGTTGATTCTGGCTTCGGAAGATATTGGCAATGCCAACCCGACGGCTTTAATTATGGCCAACAACACCTTTCAGGCGGTAACGACCATTGGTTACCCTGAAAGTCGGATTATACTGAGTCAATGCGCCATTTATCTGGCCACATCACCCAAAAGTAATGCGAGTTATATGGCTATTGGAAAAGCGCAGCAACTGGTAAAACAAACCGGCGACTTACCGGTTCCGATACACTTGCGCAATGCGCCTACCAAACTGATGAAAGAACTGGGCTATGGAGACGAATACAAGTATGCACACGATTATGCAAACAATTTTGTCGATCAGGAGTTTCTTCCGGACGAATTACAGCAAACTATATTTTACGATCCGGGGAACAATTCCCGGGAAAATGCAACCCGGGATTTTCTAAAAAACCGTTGGAAGGATAAATACAATTATTAGAACTTAATATCCAGTTTTTCGGATACCAGTTTTTCGTTCTGATAGTATTCGAATATCCAAACGTTATTCTTTTTGATCAATACACCCTGAACAGTATCGTTTTTAGCGGTATACAAATCCGGGTTACTGGTTTTAAATATTTTTAAAACGATTTTCGGCGTACTATCCACTAATTGATAACCGTTTGTTATCGGCTGTGCGAACAATTGTCCGGATATAACCGTAGTAGTTACCGGGTCTTTTTTTACGGCTTCCTGTACAACCAGATTCTCTGTTACAGGTGGCGCAGGCTTTACTGGTGGAATTGGTAGCGGTTTAGCATCCTGTAATCCTTCTTCAATCGATTTCCCTACAATTCGGAAGGCCTGGATATAGGCTTTATCATACTCTTTTAATCGGCTGGTTCCTTCTTCCGAAATAAAAACAGTTTGATTTTTACAATCCGTTAGTTCCACTTTAATTTTGGTACTGAAAACCGTATTATCTTCCACCATATTGGCAAACAAAGCGTTACATCTGTTTTGAGCGACCTCATCCGGCATAATATCCGTATCATACAACACTGTATATCCTTTCTTTTCGAAAACCATTTTGGTTAAAGCATTCAGGTTATACTTATTGGCTTCCTTCAAAAAGGAAAACTTAGCCGGAACTATAACATATTTATAATCCGTTAGTCGTTGCGAAAATGCCGTTGCCGAAAGCAATAGGATTGTCAGCATTACACCAGTCTTTTTCATATTGGTTTGATTTACTATTCTAAAGTATTTTTTTAAGTTCTAATAAGTGACGCACCTGTGGTACTTTTAAAGCATCCCCATAGTCGGATTCACTAAAAAAGATAGCATCAAGTCCTACATTTAACGCACCTTCGATATCCGCTTCCATGCTATCGCCAATCATCACACTTTTGTCTTTATCCGTTCGGGCAAGATCCAAAGCAAATTCGAATATCTTCGGATTAGGCTTTTTAACACCGGCTTTTTCCGAATTGGTTATCGTAATAAAATAATGGTCGATATTCGCATTTCGGAGTTTCCCTTCCTGAACTTCGTGGAATCCGTTGGTGATAATATGCAGGTTGTATTTCGGCTTTAAATAGTCCAGGATTTCGATAGCACCATCGAAAAGATGGTTGAATTTTGGCAGATACCAGATATATTCCTGTGCTAAAAGATTGATTTGCGCGTCATCGATTGGATATTGCAACAAGTCGAATACTTCTCTAAAACGGGAATATCGCAATTCCTGTTGTGTAATTTTTTCTTCCTGATATAGTTTCCAATATTTAAAATTAATCGGAATGTAGTACTCCAGAAAAGTTTCCATCGAAATGGGCATTGCATGCTTTTCAAAGATTGCTTCAAAAGCTAATGCAGAATTTTTTTCAAAATCCCAAAGGGTATGATCCAGATCGAAAAAAATATCGGTTTTATTCGTAAATCTCATGCTTTATTTTATTTGGCTCCTTTAACGATAACGGCATCATCTACGTGGTAAACCCAGTCTTCCACATCGCTATCGTTATAGCGGAAATTCCCTTCCAGTGTTACATACTGGTCGGTTTTTAATTTTGGTGTTTCACCTTTAAACTTAATTCCCATAATGGTTTCCGGTCCGGATTTACCACAAAAGAAACAGGATGCAAACACATTTTTACTCAACGCATAGGATTTGTTATCGATCGGAATAATAAACCCGCTCATCACTATACGCTTTTTATTGGTTAGTTTTAGTTTCGCATTTACCTGCGGAAACATCACTTCTCCATATGTTTTATGTTGTTTTTTTACATATTTAATATCGCCCAGCAATTTCCAGGTAAGCGTATCCGAACTTGCAGTTACTATCGTGCTTCGGTTGTTTGTAAAACTAACGAATCCTGCTTTTTCCATTTTTGTATCGGCAGGTGTATTGTTTTTTGCTTTTTCCGGAGTATAACAGTATTCCAGAACTAAAAGCAGCGCCGTAAGGGCTATTACTACTATTGATTTTTTACGCATTGGCCAACGTTTTTGAGATATTAAGTTTATACGCCTTAACAGCCGGAATAACAGCCGCTAAAACACCGACAAATATAGTCAGTAAAAATAAGAATCCTTCTTTTTCCCAGACAAACTCAAAAGGGTTAAATGTCATTTTGAATTCTTCCTCGGAGGAACCGGAAATAAACAGCAGTGCTACTCTTCCAACTATTGTACCGGAAAGATAACCCAGTACACATAAGATCAAACTTTCAATAACAACCAGATAAAGCAATTGAAAACGGGTAGCTCCGTTCACCCGCAACAAGGCGAATTCATATTTTCGTTCTTTTAATGTATTATATAAAGCAATAAAAATACTAATTCCGGATATCAACATGATTCCATACGCCAGATATTGCAAAGCCTGAAGTCCTACACCAAATAAAGTAAACAGTCGGTTGATTTCAATTGCCGGTGAAGCTGCCTGCATTTTGGTATTTTGCGGAATCATTCGCGGCCAGGTAACAATTCCCATTTTATTTCGGAATTTCAATAAAACAGCCGTGATCTCTTTTCCTTCCTCACTAATCACAACCGCATCGTGATGATGATCGGCTTCCGCGTGATCGTGATCATGCTCATGCCCTTCGTGATTGTGGTCATGTCCCTCGTGGTCGTGCATTTCGGCTTCGCCATGCTCATGCGAATCGTGCATCGCCCAAACACTCTGGATATTCGAAAGAATCAGGTTATCGATTACCTTTCCGGTTTCCGATAATACGCCAACGATATGATACGCATGTTCTTCATGAACCTCACCTTCTTCGGCATCGCCATGGGAACCAAAAAATTTATCTCCGGTTTTCAGGTTTAGTTTTTTAGCCACTTCGCTTCCCACAACAACCTCGAAATCCTTATCAAAGGCTTTACCCGACACTACTTTGGCAGCATACTTTTCCATATAACCGGTAGTGGTTCCAACAATCTTAAAGCCGTGGTAATTATCGCCAAAAGCCAATGGAATGGCTGTTTTTACAAAAGGGTTCATCATCCATTTTTTTGCCTCCTGATAATCGATATTACCGGTAGGCGCATCGACCTGATATACGGAAGATAAAATAAGTTGTAACGGGCTTCCCTGCGCGCCTAAAACCAAATCGATTCCATCGGCATTGCTGGAAAATTTTTCCTCAAATTGTTTTTGCAACAGAATTAACACTGTGATAATCGCCACACTGGCTGTTAGCAGAATAATGCTTAGTGTTGTATTGAGTGGTTTAAACCAGGTGTTTTTCCAAGCTAATTTTGTAATCATGACAGTGTAATTTGATTGGTAAAACGTTGCTTTAATCGGGAATCATGTGTCACGATTACCAGTGCTGAACGATATTCTTTGGCCAGATTATCGAGTAAATCGGCAACTTTGAACGCATTTTCATCATCCAGACTGGAAGTCGGTTCGTCTGCCAGAAGTACTTTTGGTTCGTTGATCAACGCTCTGGCTATCGAAACCCGTTGTTGTTGACCAATACTAAGTTGTGAAGGCAATTTATGGACATGATTTTCGAGATCGAGATGTTGTAATAATAATTTAGCCTTTTCAGTACGTTGTTTACCCGAGGCCAGCCAGGAGGCTAATTCTACATTTTCAAGTACGGATAATGACGCTATAAAATAGGATTGCTGTAACACCAGTCCGATGTTTTTCCCTCTGAAATGATCCAGTTTTTTTTCAGACAATATTCCGATATCGGTATTATTCACAAGGATTTCACCTGCCTGAGGTCGTAAAAGCCCACCTAAAAGATGTAGTAATGTTGTCTTTCCTTTTCCGGATCCACCGGTAATCAGCATGGTATCGCCATCGGAACAACTAATATCGGGAAACGCAAAAGAAGCCTCTTTCCCGTATGAGAAAGTAATATTTTTAGTAGCAATCATTATCAAATGCTTTTAATAGATGCAATGTATGGCTATTTTAAAAGAAAAATAGCTCCTGAAGAGCTATTTATACTAAGCCAACCAAAAATAACAAAAAATTAGTTCCGGTTCTTTTTATTATGAATATTATAACAAAAGAGGTGTTTCTTTTAATAGCCAAAGTATCACTTCCTTCAGCCAATGAACCATTCTGACATCAGAGCATCGTATTTTGATTTTTTGTAATTTTGTTGCAAAGGCTTACAAAGCAATAGCACAACCTGTTCATTTTAAAGATGGCTGAAAAAAAAATCAAACGAGAACGTAGCTCAGGTACCAAAACGGCGATACTTGAACTGTTGAAGACACAAAATACCGCCTTAGCCCATAAAGATTTCCACAATCATTTTGGAAATACATATGACAGGGTTACAATATACCGAGCATTGGACCGACTTGTTGACGAGGGAAAACTTCACAGAATTACCAACCTTGATGGGATTGTTCAATATGCCCTATGTAAGGAATGTGAATCCAAAGATCAGTCACAACACAATCACGATCATGTTCACTTTAGTTGTGAACAATGTAAAAAAACCACTTGTATGGAATCTATTGCTATCCGAATTAATTTACCTTCCGGTTATACAATTCGGGAACAACAAATTTTAATTAGTGGAATTTGTCCGGAATGTAATGCTTTAAAGTAATCCTTCATCCCGAAAGCTAAAGTATTCGTTTTCGGTTACGATAACATGATCGAGTACTTTAATATCCAGATAATCTCCGGCTTCTTTGAGTTTATAGGTAACACTAATATCGGTTTCACTGGCTTTTAGAGATCCGGAAGGATGATTATGAACTAAGATCACTCCGGTTGCGCTATGTTCGAGTGCGGTTTTAAAGATCAGTCTCGGATCTACAAGGGTAGCAACCAGACCTCCCTTACTGATTTGGTATTTATGAATTGCTTTATTGGAGTTATCCAACAGGAGAATCCAGAATTCTTCATGTCCCAGTTCTCCGATGATTGGTTGCATAATTGTGAAAACGGATCTGCTGGACATAATAATCGGGAGGTTCCATTTACTGGCATCGGCTTTTCTTCTTCTCCCTAATTCCAGGGCTGCTATTATGGTTACCGCTTTTGCTTCACCAATGCCTTTAAAGGACATTAATTGCTTGATAGATAGTTTCCCTAAAGCGTTTAAATTATTATCAAGGCTACCCAGAATTTTTTTAGAAAGATCCAGAGCGCTTTCTTTTTCACTTCCGGATCGTATCAGGATGGTTAACAATTCGGTGTTGCTTAAAATGGTTCGGCCTTTTTCGTTTAGTTTTTCTCTGGGTTGATCGGAAGGTGCCCACTTTTTAATTGGGATGTAATTGGTTACTTTCATTTGGCGTATATTTTTTGTTTAATACTAGTTTCGTTCAAAGTCCGTTATTCTAATAAAAATAAAGTTATGAATTTTTTACTGGTTTTTCTATTCCTAACCTACCCAATAACAGCCATAAACAGCCAGTTTTACCCCTCTCAAAAGTTATCTGAAGCGGCAATGGCACTAACTAAGGATCGGGTGACGTATGATCCGATGTATCGAAAAATTGGATATCCGAATGGGGATGTTCCGGCGGATAAGGGTGTTTGTACGGATGTAATCATTAGGGCTTACCGAAAGCTTGGGATTGATTTACAGAAGGAGGTTCATCTGGATATGAAAAAAAACTTTTCGAAGTATCCGTCGAAATGGGGTTTAAAAAAACCGGATACGAATATCGATCATAGAAGAGTTCCCAATCTTCAGGTTTACTTTTCCCGTTTTGGAAAGGTCAAACCGATTACTTCTAATCCGTCCGATTATACTACTGGCGATATTGTTACCTGGATGCTTCCCGGAGCCTTACCGCATATCGGCATAGTTGTACATCGAAAATCAAAAGACGGAAAACGCCATCTGATTGTTCACAATGTAGGCCGCGGACAAGTGTTGGAAGATTTTCTTTTTAAGTATCCGATTACCGGACACTATACCTATAAAACAAAAAAGGATTAGCTACAGCCAATCCTTTTTTATTATTGAATTAATTTCTTTACATCGTCGAAATCCAGTCCGCCGTAATTTCCGGAACTCATTAATAAAAGTGCCGTATTATCTAGGTTAAGATTAAAAAGATACTGTTTAAAATCTTCCGGATTGGTATAAATAATCAGGTCTTCCCTATTAAATGCTTTGGCAATCTGTTCGTAGGTTATCGTTTCCAGTCGTTTGATCTGAACAGCTTCCGGCGAATAAAACACGACAGCCGTATCGGCAGCGTTGAGTGCTCCCTGATATTCTTTTAAAAACTCGGCATTCAAACTACTGTAGGTATGCAACTCCAAACAGGCAATCAGATTCCGGTTTGGATATTGTTCTTTTACTGCTTTAGTTGTAGCCGCCACTTTACTTGGCGAATGTGCAAAATCTTTATAGGCAACTTTACCTTTTCCTTCCGCGATTTTTTCCAGACGTTTGGAAGCGCCTTTAAAACTCGCAATGGCTTCGTAAAAATCGGCTTCATCGACACCCATATTCTGGCAGATCCATTTTGCTCCGGCCAGATTATTCAGATTATGCGCTCCAAAAACTTCAATTGGCATTGGTCCTTCCGGTGTTGCCAATAATGTTGTTCCTTCTTCCACGGCATACTCCGGCGTATGATATGGAATTTTTCGGATCGGATTGGTTGCCTCTTCCGCAACTCTTTTTACTTCCGGATCATTTTCATTATAAACCAATATACCGCCATTGGTGATTTTCCGGATAAAAATCGAGAATTGCTCTACATAATTTTCATAGGTCGGAAACACATTGATATGATCCCAGGCAATTCCGCTGATCAATGCAATATTCGGTTGATACAGGTGAAATTTCGGTCTTGGATCCATTGGAGACGACAGGTACTCATCACCTTCCAGAACGATAAAATCATTATCGGTCGTAAGGTGAACCATAGTATCAAATCCTTCCAATTGTGCACCCACCATATAATCCACTTCGATATTGTGATAATGCATTACGTGAAGAATCATTGAAGTAATGGTCGTTTTCCCGTGGGAACCACCTATTACAACTCGGGTTTTATCTTTTGACTGCTCGTACAAAAATTCCGGATACGAATAAATTTTCAATCCCAATTCCTGTGCTTTTAACAATTCGGGATTATCGGCTTTGGCATGCATTCCCAAAATAACCGCTTCGATATCGGATGTGATTTTTTCCGGGAACCATCCCATTTCTTCCGGTAATAATCCTTTGTTTTTTAAACGGGTTTTGGAAGGTTCGAAAATAGCATCATCACTTCCGGTTACCTTATATCCTTTGCTATGTAAAGCCAGTGCCAGATTGTGCATGGCACTTCCTCCGATAGCGATAAAATGTGTACGCATTTTTATGTTTTTTTCTTTTGATACAAATCTAAGGTTTGTTTTGCTTTTTCCGGCATCTTCATTTTATTTTTATACAAATCGGCCAGACGTTGGTAAGTCACTTTTGACTGACCAATCGCAACCGCTTTGATAAAATATTTTTCCGCTTCGGAATAACGCTTAAAATATTCGGCAATATGTCCTTTGGAAAGATAACCGTCCACCGGTGAAATTGCCATTAATTCATCGGAATAGCGTTGTGCTTTTTTTTCACTTCCGCCCAATATCCCGGGAAGCTCCAGATAAAAAATCACCAAAGCCCAACGTGATTCTATATGTTTCGGATTTAATCGGGCTGCTGTCAGAAAGGCTTCTTCTATATCATCGATCATTCCAAATGCCTTGAACTTGCTAACCGACTTTGCTTTCATCGCCATCGCACCGCCATATTTATAATAGTACTCCGCATTTTTTGGATACCGAATTTTCAGTTTCCGATAGTACGAAATGGCTTCGTCCCATTGTTGCTGATGCGCCGCAATATCACCTAAATATACTATCGCTTTGGCATTGTCCGGGTCTTCTTTGACAATCGCACTGAAATAAGGTCGTGCTTCTTCATAGCGCGCCTGTTCAAACAATTGTATGCCTTTTCCCAAATCGCCTTGTGACCACGATAAAAAAGGCACTAACAATCCTATATAAATCCATTGCTTCATCATTCAAAAATAACAAAATACATCCTTTTTTATATCGATTAGAGAATATTTAAACTTTATAGTATATTGCTTAAAAATTCCTACCTATGAGAAAAATTACATTTATTCTTGCCCTATTCTTCTCTACGCTATTATACGCGCAGAAATTTGATAAAAAATGGGATAAAGTCATCGCATTCGAACAGGAAGGAAAAATCCGTTCGGCAAATGAAGAAGTGCAGCGTATTTACAAAAAAGCCAAATCCCGGGGAGATGAAGCCGAAGTGATTAAAGCTTTTTTTTATTCATCAAAATACATGCAGGTACTGGAAGAAGATTCCGGTGTTAAGATTATTGCCGATTTAAAAGAAACCATTTCCAAAAGCAGCATTCCTACACAGGCATTGCTCTATCATATTTATGCCAAATGCCTCGAGGCACATTTTGACAAAAACTGGTCAACTATTTCACAGTTATCTCATTTAGATTATACGCCTGAAGCCGATTTCAGAACCTGGCCCTTAAACATCTTTAAAAAAGAAATAAAAACTGCCTATCAAAAATCGATTGAAGCCGAAGCTGAATTGCATAAAACACCATTAAGCCGTTATGAAATCATTTTTGATTTCGAAAAATACGAAGACTTTAAAAAATACTCGCTTTACGATTATTTAGCATTAGAATCGATAACTTATTACAGAAAGCAAATAACCTATAAAGCCGATCTTCAATTGACCGAAAAGGAACAAGCTCTTTTATGGGATACGACTGACCTTTTCCTAAAAAAATCGTTTGATACGTTGTTGAATCAAGATATTAAAAACATCATTCAATTATATCAGAAGCTCGAAAAAAACGAATTACTCCGTCCGAAATACCAACTTGAACGGCTAAAATATTTTAAAACCCTGCTTCGTACGGAAGGGCATCCGTTTCTAAAAACACTAACACAATTTCAAAAACAAAAATTAGACTCGCTAACGTTACAAAATGTTTTATTTGAAAAAGCTTCTATTTATAAATCACTAGCTTCCAAAACAACCTATCCGGATTATAACCAACTGGCAGTAAAAACCTATGATAGCATATTGACTTTGGGTAGGTCGAACACCTATAAAGAAGCCTTTAACAATCGTTATCAATTAAGTCGGGAATCATTTTCCATCAGCTTACCAAAACAATTGTATAGTAATCAAAATGCGCGCGCTTCTATAGATTATAAAAACCTCGACAATATCACGATTGCCTTTTATAAAATAGATTCGGATCGTACCGCCTTATTACACACTATTTCATCACAAAAGATAGACAGTCTAAAAAACAGCATCACACAAAATCAAAAACCGGTAATCACAAAAACATATGTCTTACCAAACAAAAACGATTACTTTGCCTATACAACTGAGATTCTGTTTCCCGTTTTAGAAACCGGCACCTACCTGACCACTTTTGAAAACAAAAATCAAAACGGGACAATCACTAAATCCGACGATATCCTATCTGTTACCGATATTTCCCTTTTGAGTTATACCAAAAACAACACGCTGTATTTTGAAGCTTACAATAGAAAAACGGGACAACCGCTGGAAAATGTAAAAATTTCGAGTGAAGATTTTAAAATCCAAACCGACGCAAAAGGTCATGCGAATTTTAAGCTATCCGATAACTACGCCTCTTTCGACTATATATTGGCAACAAAAGATCAGGATTTTTTATATTTAGCATCTCCCAGAATTTCCTACTCTTCTAACAAAGAGGAAGAAGACAATCAAATTTCTGACCCTAAAATCAGGTTTTTTCTGGATCGCGCCATATATCGCCCAGGTCAAACGGTTTATTACAAAGGGATAGCCACCTGGAAAAAAAAGGGAGCTATCGAAACAATAACAAATTTAAAAGTAAAAGTCTTCCTTGACGATCCTAAAGGTGATACGATAAAAGAAATTGAAACCCAAACAAACGAGTTCGGTTCTTTTTCCGGCGAATTTCAACTACCTAAAAATGGACTAACCGGAAACTACTCCATTTCGTTCGATGAACCAGAAGAAGTAACAGATGATCCGTTATACGATTCGAAAAAGAAAGAACATCCTTTTTGGGATAAACTTCCCTCATGGCAAAAAAGCGAAATCGAATTTAACGTAGAGGAATACAAACGACCTAACTTTCAGATTACGTTTGATCCGGTTCTGAAATCATATGCGGTAAACCAGAAAATCGAAATCAAAGGAACGGCTAAAGCTTTTTCAGGCAGTAGTATCACCAATGCAAAAGTGAACTATACAATTTCCCGATCTGCTGTAAATAAATACGATGATGATTTTGATGAATCCACGCTATCGGAAGGCGAAACCCAAACCGATGCCAACGGTAATTTTAGCATCACTTTTATAGCCGAACCCGATACGGAATATGCTGCAGAAAAGCAACCGGTTTTCACGTACACCATTAACACCGACATAACCGATATCAACGGAGAAACGAGAAGCAACAAAACTTCAGTAAAAGCAGGTTATCATCAACTGGAGCTGAAAACGGATATTCCTTTAGTAATCGAAACTGATAAAAAAGATTTTATAACCCTAAACAGTACCAACCTTAACGGAAACTTTATTCCCACAAAAGGAACACTGGAATTTTACTATACGGCTCCAATTGCTAACAAGTGGAAAAACACCGATTACAATCCGGAAGTAAAATTAATTGACAATGCGGTTTTTGATTCCCTATTCCCCTATGAAAAGCAATCTGCCGATAGCGAAAAAGAAATCCTGATCCTTAAAAAGAATGTCGACACAAAAATCAGTCGTAAACTTCTTCTGGATTTTATTTCCAACTGGAAAACCGGCAATTATAAAGTTGTTTTCACAGCTAAAGATTCATCCGGTCATGTGATCGAAAGCTTCTCAAATTTTAAACTATTTCAGGTTAAAGACAAACAAAGACCGTCCGATAAACTATTTACCGTTACGCAATTAAATCGTTCTCCGTTAAAAGACGGTTACGTTACCATTGCCGTAGCTTCAAATTTTGCAGATTTGTATCTTACAACCGAAGCCTATTACAAGGGTGATTCCTATCACGATACTTTCTTTCAGCTTCAAAATAAAAAGGCCATACTCCGAATTCCGGTACGTCAAAATTTTGAAAAGGAAATCAAATTACGGTTTTCAACGATTTTCGATAATCAGGTAAGCAAAACCGTTATTTCGGTTGCGCTTCAAAATGAAGTAGAGAAACTCGCCTTTGAAGTAGAAAGCATCCGTAATAAAATTGAACCCGGAAGCCATGAGAACTGGGCTTTTCGTATCAAAAACAAAAAAGAGTCCGAAGTTTTAGCCTCTATGTACGACAGTTCGCTGGATCAGTTTACACAAAAAGATTGGGACACGTCGTATAACGACAGTTATTATTATATACCCTACAAAACCGAATTAGGATTTGGCAGCCTATATGAATCCCTATATTTTTCTCCGCCAACTTATTTTAATAGCACCCAGACCAAATACAATAACCTGATCTGGTTCGGTTTTCATTTCTCCAATCCGAATGACTTTTATACGCTACGGTATTATAAAAAATTAATCAAAACCGGTAAAGCCATAATCCCTGTTAATTCCAAAACTATAACCGGTATCGTAACCGAAGGCGGACTACCCTTACCTGGTGTATCAGTTGTGGTAAAAGGAACAAAACGAGGTGTTCAAACCGATATAGATGGCAATTATAGTATTGCTGTCGTTACAGGCGAAACCCTGCAATTTGATTTTATAGGAATGGAAACCACATCTGTTGTCGTAAATAAATCCGTCCATAATGTTGCCATGAAAGCAAGTTCAAAAGAACTTAACGAAGTAGTGGTTGTTGGCGCTTTAGGTATTAAACGCCAAGAAGATAGCATCACCTCCGTTACTCAGACTACCCCACCGATCGCTCAAAATATACTTCAGGCACTAACCGGAAAAGTGACCGGTCTGCAAATTAGTCAGCAGCCGGTTGCGATACGAGGAATAGGCGAAAGCGGAAACAAACCCGTTTTAATCGTTATCGACGGAAAAATAGCCGATGCCAATATGCTGGAAAACATTCCGGCTTCCGACCTATTATCCTCAACCGTATTAAAAGGCGCACAAGGAACCGCACTGTATGGTGCGGAAGGTGCCAATGGCGTATTGATCATCACAACAAAAAAATCATTATCCGAAATTGCTGAGGTAAAAACCCGGAAAAACTTTAATGAAACTGCATTTTTCTATCCGCATTTAAAAACGGATAAAGATGGAAAAATCAAATTTTCATTTACGTCACCGGAAGCATTAACAAGTTGGAAACTCCGCCTTTTTGGCCATACCAAACAAGGAAAAACAGGCTATTATGAAGATCAGATCGTCACACAAAAAGACCTTATGATCACGCCAAACTTCCCTCGTTTTTTACGCGAAAAAGACACGCTTTATATCAGTGCCAAAATCGCCAATGTCACTTATGAAGCCAAATCCGGACTAGCCGCCTTACAACTTTTTGATGCCACAACTATGGAACCGATCGATCATAAAACGGCCAATCAAAACAACATTAAGAACATTGTCATACCGGCCAAAGGCAATACGGAAGTGAGCTGGAAAATAATTATCCCCGAAGGGATTCAGGGGATTCAGTACAAAGTAGTCGCCAAATCCGGCAACTTTAGCGATGGCGAAGAAAACATACTTCCGGTACTCACCAATACACAACTGGTTACCGAAAGTCTGCCACTATGGGTTCGCGGTAATACAACGAAAACGTATACGCTGGAAAATTTAAAAACCAACACCTCCACTACCCTTCGCAACCATCAGATTACTCTGGAATACACCTCCAACCCAACCTGGCTGGCGTTGCAATCTCTGCCGTATTTAATGGAATACGAACACGAGTGTGCCGAACAAACATTTGCCCGGTATTATGCCAATGTACTGGCTTCGCAGATTATCAACAGTAATCCTAAAATTGCCACTTTATTTGAAGACTGGAGAAAAGATGGAAAAAGCATTTCCAAACTCGAACAAAATGAAGAGCTAAAATCCATCATATTGGCAGAAACCCCATGGTTGCGCGATTCACAATCTGAAGCCGAAAAAAAGAAAAACCTGGCGTTGCTATTCGACCTTGAAAAAATGGCCGTATCAACCGATATTATTTTTGATAAACTAAAAGAAAAACAAAAACCAACCGGCGGTTTTTCCTGGTTCGAAAACGGAAACGAAAGCTATTATATCACCCGTCATATTATGGCCGGTTTTGGTCACCTGTCTAAAATGCAACTGACCGATGCAATCAAAAAACAGTTTGCAAGCATCACCAATCGGGGTATTCAATATCTCGATTTCAAATTCGTGGAACAGCACAACGAGTCCCTTAAACAGACATACAAACCGCACCCATACGAAAATCTGTACTACCTGTACACCCGTAGTTTTTATCTGGACAGTCATCCGTTAAACACTGAACAACAAAAGATCGTAGCGTTATATCTCGACATTTCTAAAAAGAACTGGTTAGACTATTCTTTATACGAAAAAGGATTAGCTGCATTGGTTTTTAACCGCTTTGAAGACAAAAAAACGGCAGCGACTATCATAGCCAGCCTAAAAGAAACCGCGGCCAGCAACTCCGATTCCGGCATGTACTGGATTGCGAATAAACCAGGATGGTTCTGGTATCAGGCTCCTATAGAAACACAGGCTTTACTGATCGAAGCCTTTGCTGAAATCACCAACGACAAAGAAGCCATTGAAGCGATGAAAGTATGGTTGCTTAAAAACAAACAAGGTCAAAGTTGGCCAACGACCAAATCTACTACCGAGGCTGTTTATGCCTTATTATCGTATGGTAACAATTGGCTTTCGGAAAAGGACAACACCGTTTTTAAAGTCGGAAATGAAAAAATAATGTCTAAAAAACGGAACGAGAATCAGAAAGAAGCCGAAACCGGTTATATCAAACTCAACTGGAATCAAAAAGAAATCAGTCCGGAAATGGCGACTATCAGCATCGAAAACAAATCCAAAGTTCCAGGTTATGGTGGTTACTACTGGCAATATTTTGAAGACCTTGATAAAATCAAAACACAAAGCGGAAGTACCTTATCAACTTCCAAAGAATTATATCTTAAAAAAAACACGAAAGACGGAGAACAACTGGAACGCATCACTACCGGAAAAAATATTGCTGTTGGCGATCTGGTTACTGTTCGGATTATCATTAAAGCCACCGAAGACCTTGAATATGTCCATTTAAAAGACATGCGCGCCTCCGGTTTTGAACCCTTAAATGTACTTTCCGGTTATCAATGGAAACAGGGACTGAGCTATTACCAAAGTACGCGCGATGCCGCCACCCACTTCTTTTTCGACCAGATCAGAAAAGGGGTTTATGTAATCGAATATGATGTACGCGCCAATAACAGTGGTAGCTTTTCCAATGGCATCACTACAATACAAAGTATGTATGCTCCGGAATTTACGAGTCATACAAAAGGAATTCGGGTTCAGATAAAACGCTGATACAAAAAAAGGAGGCTTGATCAAGCCTCCTTTTTTGATTATTCTATTCCCAAAATAATCACAATTTTTAAAATCTCAAAGTCTAAAACCAGGCTGCGACTTTTTTAAAGATTTTTTGATCGCTATTATAAGACGTCATATTAAAATCGTCCAAATCATAAAATATAATTTCATTCGGGCGGTTTGCCAGATTATCACGTAGGTCATCGGCCATATTTTTCAGATCGTCTTTTAAAATTGATTCCATTTTTAACTGATCGCCTTCCTTAAAATAATTGCCGCCCCGGATCACACTTTCCACAACCTGAAAAGTTATTTCGTCCGTTTTTCTAAAATGCGGATCGTTTTTAAGAGCCGCCACATCAATTTTACTGATCACGTTGATCACGCCATCATCCCGGAAATGAATTCCCCAACAGTACACCGGCAAAGCTACATCGAGTGCTAATGGAAACTTTTTCAGACTCTTGATATAACTTTGTGCCACTTCCCGATCGTAAATCGAGTTCCGGTTATCGGGCGCGATACTTCCCATATTGTAATACATCAACACGCCTTTATCCACATTGGGAATACCGGTTTTTCCGTAGTATTTCACCTGATGTAACCGAATGGTCGCCGACAACCTTTTGGCGCTAACCGACTTTAAATGTTCAACGAATTTTAAATAACGGTCTTTACTTTGTAACGTCCAGTCGCAATCCACCTGAATTTCATCCCACGCAATGCTGTTTTTAGCATTGACTTTCCCAATATAGGTATTGACCTTTTCAGCCAACTGTTGCAAGTCGACTGTCGGTTCCAACATAACTTCATTTTTGATATACACCACCGGAACAACTTTATACGGATCCGGTTTTTCGGAAAAGCGTATCGATGACACCGGTATGGCTTCTTTCCCTTTAAGTCCAATGTCAAAATAACGGATATAGATTTTACCGACGTTATTCTCCGACAATACCTCTTTTTCGTTTTCCGTTAGTTTAAAAATTGTTTTCCAGTAATAGAATGCCACGTTTGGCGCCCCTTTTTCCGACTTATCCGAACAGGCCGAAAACAATCCTACGAATAGGATGATTACAATTATTTGCTTCACTTTTCATTTAATTATTAAAGGCTTTACGGTTTCACTTTTGGAATTATTCCATTCCGAGGTATTTCCGGAAATAGCCACATTCATTGATCACTTCTTTATAATACTGCGTATTCACATAATCCGATTTTAGTTTTTTAAATCCATCCCAGGCCAAAAAGTTCACTTCCGCTTCCCGGAAATAAGTATCTCTGGTATGATAGCGTCCGGAATAGAAATCGTTCCGTTCGCATTTGGCCATCATATACACACATCTTGCTTTTTGCTCCGGATTACTTGCAGCGGCAAAGGCTTTTTTATAATACTCGGTTGCCAGTGCGGTGCTTAACAGAATCGGTTGATAAAATTCATCGATATAGTTCCCGCCTTGTCCCATGATCACGTCATCATAAAAAGCACGGGCATTGCCATAATAGGTCATATTATAAAAAGCATTTCCCAGTAAAAGACTATTACTATATACCTCCTCTCCTTTAGTCAGTTTGTCCTGCATTTCCTTTATTTTTTGTAAAAAAGAAAGTCTGGTATATTTCACCTTCTGATAGGCCGCATGATCACAATCGTTACAATCCTTAATCTTCCCATTAAACGGATTACCCCATAACGAATCGTTACTTCTTTCGGACTGTTTCATATAGGTAATTGCCTGATCGATTTTATTGCTATAAGCACTTATCACACCCTGATAATCGTAAATATCCGACAAAGAAAAACCATAAATTTTCTCAGCCATTTGTTCCCATTCGTTTTTACCGGATTTACGCAAAAAAGCTTTCATAGCTTCCTGATCTTCGAACTTATAATAATAGGTTCTGTCGCGTAGGAATAATTCCGACATGACATTATTTTTCTGTTCTTTATAAAGTACCGCTATATATTGAGCACTCCATTCTTTGGCTTTATTATAACGAAAATAATCTACCGAATTTTCTTCCTTTGGAAGTTCCAGATACAACCATTTAAGATCCTTCAGTAATGCTCCTTCCGATTTCGCATTCATTTTAGTTGTCCCGCTAATATTGTTGATCAATTTTAAAAGACGAAATTGTCTGTCGGAAAGTTCACTTTTCGGTGCCTGACTTTCGGCTTTATCAAACAATTTGGCGGCTCTTTTATAATCACCTTTAAAGATATTCAGGTAACCTGCCGCACTATTCCACAAATAGGGTTTTGCTGTTTGGGATTCATCCGCAATTTTATCAACCAAAGCAAGCATCTCTTTATTCAGCTTTTCATTGATCTGCTTTTTATATGCTGTAACCGATTTAAATTCATCGTCATTTAGTCGGACTTCTTCTTTATTCACAAGACGTGTTAACAGATATTCCAGATGTTCACTTTTTGGATTTAGTTTGTAGATCTCCGCAATCGCTTTTTGTTCATCGGCATAATACCCCAAAAGCGCCCATAATGCCGTTTTTTCATCCGTATGCTGTGCCAACTGTAACGAAGCGTTAAAATCGGCCTGTTCCTGTGGATGGAAATTATAGGCCGTTGTCTGACGAAGTGCCGGACATTTATCGAACACCACCGCATAGAGGTAATTTGCTTTTACATAGTTTTGTTGTTTGTAATAGCTCCCGGCAACATATGAAAGTCCGCGGTAATACAGCGTATTTTTAGGTGTACTGTTTTGGGTCTTTTCAAAAAAAGTGATCGTTTGCGGTTTGGAATTGCTATAAAAATAAGCCTTCATGGTTTGAAACCAATAGCGATTTTTCAGGAATGCGTCCTGTGTTTGTTCAAATTTCTGTTCCACTGTACGAATCAACTCCGGTGCTACCTGAGGAATGGTACGGTTGTCATAATCCCAGTAATCATATGAAATCGTGGTATGCTTTTCAATTTGCTTCGCATAATACATAAACTCCAGAAAGCCTTTTACTTTTGTATTTTTCAGATCAATCTTCCGGTTGGGAAAAGTCAGCTTCTTTTTATTAACGGCAACCTGATACAGGTTTAGCAATTCGGCACTCGCACTATCGTTTTCAATAAAATAGGCAATATCCTCTTTTTTGATCTTTCCATTCAGATAACCATCCCATTCCGTCACAATATCATCATTAAACCGTCCTGTAAAATCACCATCATAGCCTGTATAGAACATATCACTAGAATAGAACAAGGGTGAATACGATTTATCGACATAGGCTTCCGGGGCAAAACTGGTTTTATATTCATAGTCCCAAAAGTCATCACCTCCACAGGCATAAATAATCGTATAGGTTACTCCTACCAACAGACTAAATCCGATGAGCCCTTTTTTTAAATAGTTATTGATCATAATACACCGTATAAAGTTAAACTTCGTTTTATCGTATATAGCATTAAACCTACAAAATTAGCCTATACCCACAAAACAAAATTTTCGAAAATTTATTGCTGTCCGGGTATAAAAAAACCGCTTCAATTGAAGCGGTTTTATATTTGAAAAACGAATCGGAATTATTTCACGATTGTCATTTCATCAACGATGTGTTTTGCATTGGAGAACTTGTCGATCACCCATAATACATAACGGATATCCACGTTGATTGTTCTTTGTAGGTTTTTGTCAAAGATAACGTCACCAGCCATAGCTTCGATGTTTCCGTCGAATGCCAAACCGATTAGCTCACCTTTACCGTTTAATACCGGAGAACCTGAGTTACCACCTGTAATATCGTTATCGGTTAAGAAGTTTACGTGCATTGAACCGTCTTTGTCAGCATAACGACCGTAATCTTTTGTTTTGTTCATTTCCATTAAACGAACCGGTAAGTCGAATTCTTCGTCACCTTTTTTGTATTTTTTAACCATACCGTCCATAGTCGTATAGTTATTTACTTTTGCATCATTACGTTTGTCAGCTGGTAAAGCGCGAACTTTTCCGTAAGTTAAACGTAGTGTTGAGTTTGCATCCGGATATTTGATAGGACCTAATTTTGAATCACGTAATCCCTGAACCAATAAACGGAAAGAAGCTCCGAAATCGTTTTGTGCTTTAGAAATCACATCCGATTTTGCGTTGTAGTGGTTTAATAAGTCGTTAGACAATACTACTAACGGATCGTTTGTAATAGTAGCCGCGTTAGGGTTTTGTAAAAACGCTTTTACTTTTTCAGGAGAAGCAAACACACTGCTTTCAAAAGCATTGTTTACATATTTTGTAAAGTTGTTGTTGTTCTCTTTTCCTAATTTTTCTACCATTGGAGCCAATGTATATCCTGCTTTTGTAGCATATAGATTTAACTGACCAGCAAGGATATCTTTTTCAGCCGGAATATAAGCTTCTTTGTAGAATTCGTCGATCATTTCAACAAGACCCGGGTACATTTCTTTACGTTTGGCTTCATCCGCTTTTGCGTAATTTTCCAATTGTCTTCCCATAGTTCTTGAGATTGTTCCGAAAGCACTAGAACGCAACATCGTCATTAAATAGTTATCATGACGTGCTTTTTCATTTGTTAAAGCATAGTATTTGTTGATGGTTTCCACCACATGACCATACTTTTCTTTGTTTTCTTTCTGATTTGCCCATTTGTCGAATTTCGCTTCCTGAGCTGCTTTTGTTTTGGCAGTACCGAATTTCGTTAACGCATCAATCATCCCCTGACGGTTTTTCCAGTAGTTTGCCAATGATGCATATTTAGACGCATACATTAAACGTACTGCATCACTTTGATCCATATGGGTTTTCATTTTATCCATTCCCATTTTAGAACCTTCAACCCATGCCGGATAAGCGAATTTTACGTTTTGCTCGATTCCGCCAGCAGGCATCCAACGGTTTGTTCTACCCGGATATCCTAAGATCATTGCGAAATCGTTTTCTTTTACACCACCAAGGTTAACCGGTAAATGGTGTTTTGGTTGTAATGGTACGTTGTTTGGAGAATACTCAGCAGGGTTCCCGTTTGCATCAGCATACACACGGAACATAGAGAAGTCCCCTGTGTGACGTGGCCATTCCCAGTTATCGGTATCTCCACCAAATTTTCCAATATTTTCAGGAGGCGTTCCTACTAAACGTACGTCTTTATAATCCTGATAAACGAAATAGTAGTATTCGTTACCCTGGAAAAACGGACGAACGGAAACGGTGTATTTTCCACCTTCGTTGTTTTCTTTTTCAATAAGTGCAATCTCTCTGTTGATTGCTGCTTCACGCTCAGCCTCTGTCATTTTATCGTTTACTTTCGATAAAATTCTTTTGGACACATCGTCCATACGAACGAAGAAACGAACGAATAAGCTTTTTGGTTTTAATTCTGCTTTTCTGTTAGCAGCCCAAAAACCGTTTTTAAGGTAGTTGGCTTCCGGAGAAGACAATTCTGCGATTGCATCGTAACCACAGTGGTGGTTTGTTAATACCAATCCGTCTTTAGAAATCATTTCGGCAGTACAACCTCCGTTAAACTGAACGATTGCATCTTTAAGACTGTGGTTGTTAATACTGTAGATTTCCTCAGCCGTTAACTGCAATCCCATCTTTTGCATATCCCTGTGATTTAAACGCTCGATGAACATCAAAAACCACATCCCTTCGTCTGCTCTAACACTTGCAGGTACAAGCAGTATCGTAGCAATTAAGGATAAAATAATTTTTTTCATAATAGATCTGTTATTTTTAGTGACGCGAATATACCTCTTTTTAAGAATTTTATAAAAAAAAGGGTTTATAAAAATCTATAACAAAATAACTTTAACTTTTTATTTTACTATCTATTGATCAAAACCGTCTTAAAATAAAAAGAGGCCTCCGAAACGGACACCTCTTTTTATTATTTTTTACAGCTATCGTATTACTGATTAAGCATTTGCCATAATTTATCTTTTAACTCCGTTAATCCCTGTTGGGCAACCGATGAGATAAACAAATACGGAATTTCTTTAAATTCCTTATCCAGCTGCGCTTTCATTTCGGCTTTTAATTCGTCGTCGAGCATATCCGATTTCGAAATCACCACCAAACGATCTTTATCAAGCATCTCCGGATTGTAACGACGTAACTCATCCAACAAAATATCGTACTCTTTTTTGATATCCTTAGCATCGGCCGGAACCAGAAACAACAAGGTCGAATTTCGTTCGATATGACGCAGGAAATAATGTCCCAATCCTTTACCTTCGGCCGCTCCTTCAATAATTCCCGGAATATCGGCAATTACAAACGACTGAAAATCACGATACGCCACAATCCCTAAATTCGGTTTTAAGGTCGTAAACGGATAATCAGCGATCTTTGGTTTTGCGGATGTCAGTACCGATAATAAGGTCGATTTTCCGGCATTCGGAAATCCAACCAATCCTACATCGGCCAATACTTTTAATTCCAGGATCACATCCATTTCTTCGGCCGGCATACCCGGTTGCGAATAACGCGGTGTCTGGTTGGTTGAACTTCTAAAATGCCAGTTCCCCAAACCTCCTTTACCTCCTTTTACAAGGATCTTTTTTTCACCTTCCTCGGTTATCTCAAAAAGTATTTCGTTGGTTTCTTTATCACGTACCACTGTTCCCAACGGCACTTCGATATATTTATCTTCACCGTCGGCACCGGTACTTCTTGCACTACCACCATCACCTCCGTGACCAGCTTTGATATGGCGTGCAAATTTAAGGTGAAACAAAGTCCAAAGACCTTTGCTCCCTATCAGATACACGTGACCACCACGACCACCGTCACCACCATCGGGACCACCTTTTTCAATAAATTTCTCCCGATGCAAATGCGTAGACCCTTTTCCTCCTTTTCCGGAAGAAACATAAATTTTTACGTAGTCTACAAAATTCCCTTCTGTCATTTAATTTTATTTTGTTTTTCAATAGTAAGCCACTAAAAGCAACTTACTCTTTTAATGAGCGTACTAATACTTTATCGATTTTCACACCGTCCATGTCGATCACTTCCAGTTCCATTTTATTCCAGATCAGTTTTTCACCAACTTTTGGAATATAGGACAATTCGGTCATGATCAATCCGCTTACTGTTGTTACGTCATAATCGTTAATCAGATCATCCATATCGAAATAGGTCAGGAAGTCGTGCAACGAATAATGTCCGTCCACCAACCAGCTTCCGTCTTCACGGGTTACCAGCTGAAATTCTTCTTCGTAGAACTCGGCTGCATCACCAACAAGCGCTTCCAGAATATCGTTTAACGTAATAATCCCCTGTACCACACCATATTCGTCGGTAATCAGGGCATAGTGTACTTTTGTTTTCTTAAAAAGCTCCAGCGCTTTATAGGCCGAAGTATGTTCAATAAGGTAAACCGGTTCTTTTACAATCGCTTTCAGGTCGAAATCGCCTTTTTCAAAACTCGTAAACAAGTCTTTTAGCAACACCACTCCCACTACCTCATCCAGATTGTCTTCACACACCGGATATACGGAGTGGATTTCTTCCAGCACCTTTTCTTTTTGTTCGTTTACATCATCTTCCAAAGACAGATACACCACCGCTTTACGGTGTGTCATCAGGGAATTTACCTTACGGTCACCGATATGGAAAACACGTTCCACGATGTCCTGTTCGATTTCCTGTACTTCTCCGCCTTCGGTACCTTCTTTAATGATGGCTTTAATTTCTTCTTCGGTTACTTTCCCATCGGCTGTTGGCTTAATTTTCAATACGTTTAGCACAAAATCGGTCGATGCGGTCAACAACCAGATAAAAGGTGCCGTTACAATCGAAACCACTTTCATCGGAACCGCCACTGTTTTGGCAATCGTTTCCGGGTAATTTAATCCGATTCGTTTGGGCAGTAACTCTCCTAAAACCAGAGAGAAAAACGTTAAGATCACAACTACAATACCTACAGCCAGTGTTTGCGAATAAGGTCTGAACATTTCAAATCCGTCTAAAAACAGTTTTACGTCGCCGGTAACGTTATCACCACTATAAATACCGGTTAAAATTCCGATTAGTGTAATTCCGATCTGAACGGTCGACAGGAATTTATTGGGTGAATTAGCCAGTTCTAAAGCTGTTTTTGCACTGGTGTTCCCTTTTTTCGCGGCGGTCTCCAAACGGTTTTTACGAGCTGAAATAAGTGCTATTTCCGACATGGAGAAAACTCCGTTTAAAAGGATTAGAAAGAAAATTATTATTATTTCCAAAATTAGGATTGTATATTAGTTATGATATCAGTTTTACCTGATTTTTTATTATTTTTTTATCGTTAGTATTCTATTTATTGTTCACCGGGACGGCTTATAATTTTTCAATTACATCGCTTAGTCTTTCGGTAATTTCGGCAATGGAACCGATTCCGTTAACCGCGTGGAATTTTTGCTGTGCACTGTAATATTCAATTAGCGGCGCTGTTTTTTCGTTGTATTCCTGGTAACGGTTTCTGATTTTTTCTTCGTCCTGATCGTCCGGTCTTCCCGATGTTTTTCCTCTTTCCAACAGTCGTTGTACCAAAATTTCATCATCGGCTTCCAAAGCAATTGTTGCCGCTATTTCCCAGTTCTTGGAATTCAGGAACGCATCCAGCGCTTCGGCCTGTCCAATTGTTCTTGGAAATCCGTCGAAAAGAAAACCTCTCGCTTCCGGGGTTTTCTCTACCTCATCCTGAAGCATTCTAATAGTCAGACTATCCGGAACCAAATCACCGCGATCGATATAGGTTTTGGCTTCTTTTCCTAATACGGTTTCATTTTTAATGTTATAACGGAAAACGTCACCGGTTGAAATGTGTATTAAGTTGTATTTTTCTTTTAAAAATTCGGCTTGTGTCCCTTTTCCGGCTCCGGGCTTTCCAAATAATACGATATTAATCATTTTAATTAAATTGTTGTTATGATGGTTTTATAGTTATTTTTTCTGTGTTATTTTAATTGATATACTTCCGGGATATTACGCCCTAATCCGTCGTAATCCAATCCGAACCCAACGATAAATTTATTTGGAATTTCCAATCCGACATAATCGATTGTGATATCCTTATCATAGGCTTCCGGTTTTAGGAAAAGCGTCGCAAACTTTAATTGCTTCACACCTTTATCCGCAAACATTTTCTGTAATTCCACTATGGTATTACCGGTATCTACGATATCTTCAATGATCACTACCGATCTTCCGGTAATATCCTGATTCAACCCGATAAGCTGTTTTACCTCGTGTGTGGTTTGCATTCCGTCGTAGGAAGCCATTTTTACAAAGCTCAATTCACAATCGTGTTTATAGTGTTTCATAAAATCGGACACCACCATAAAGGCTCCGTTAAGTACACCTACAAAAACCGGTATTTCACCATTCATATCTTTTGCAACGGCATCGGCCATTTTCGCAATAGCGGCATCGATTTCTTTTGCCGAAAGAAACGGGACAAATTGTTTGTCGTGAAGTTGTATTTCCATTGTAACCTTTAGAATAATTGGCAAAGATACTAATTGCCGTTGGACAATTGATAATTAACAATTAAGAATTATAAATTTTTGAATTATTTTGTATTTTCGATGAAGAATTGAAGAAAAAAATGAATGAAATTTTATATAATAAAATTACAAAGAGTACCGCCCATCGTGCGAGCCGGGAAGAAAACACCCGTTACATTTTTGATAATCCGAAATTATTTGACGATCTGTTTACCGCTGCAATCACGATAACCGACAAAAATCACCATAAAGCCTGTTGGATCATGGAGTTGGTACTCGAACAACAGCTCGATCTGATTTTTTCAAAAAAAGATATTTTCCTTACAACATTACCACAATTTCGCAACGAAAGTGCCCTGCGTTCGATATCTAAAATCACACTTTTTCTTGTCGATTACGACAATCGTAAAGCAAAACTCCTTTCCGATAAAAACATCGAAATCATTACCGAAACCTGTTTTGACTGGCTGATCAACGATACTAAAGTCGCGTCAAAAGCCTACGCCATTCAATCCTTATATATATTAGGCAAAGAGAATCTCTGGATTTACCCGGAATTAAAACAGCTGTTACAACAAGGTTTTCCGGATCATTCGCCGGCCTATCAAAGTGTAGCACGGAAAATCCTTAAAAAAATATAAGTCTTTAATAAAAAAAAACGACCCTTATAAAAAGAGTCGTTTCTCAGGATTAATTACCAAAAATTACTCTTTGATAATCTTAATTGTTTTAACCACATCTCCGGTAAACACTTTCACAAGGTAGTTCCCAGCAGATAAATTACTCATATCTACCTGAGCCTCGGAAAGGTTTATATTTTGTGACAATACTTTTTGTCCTAATAAATTGTAGATTTCAACTGCTGAAATGGTTTCATCATACGCCAGATTCAGCATATTTTTAACCGGGTTCGGATAGGCTCTGAAATTACCTTTATCAAAGGTAGCAGCCGATAGAGCACTACTCACCGTTACATCATCAAGGTTAAGACCTCTCGCCCAGTTCGAAGTACCTTCGAAAGCGATATAGTAAGTAGCCGATGGATTTGGCAATGCTAACGTTACCTGAGTCCAGGCTGTATGTTCGTCAATATAATCCGCTCCGATTTGAGTCCAGGCTCCATTTGAGCTTGTTTTGTAGAAAACACGTAACTCATCGATATCACCGAACCAGTTTACATTAGCATAATAGAAACTCACCTGCGGACTGGATACTGCTGTTAAATCTAACGGAGGTGATACTAATTTTGTTTTATTTCCGGTTGTAGTTGTTCTAAACTCCGCCATTCTTGCCCCTGTTCTCGGTGCAATCGAGCTATTTCCGTTTGTCGTTACGTAAGCCCAGTTTGCTGTTCCGGAAACCGTTTGATTACTCCAACATGATGGAATAGTCGCTGCATCAAAGCTCTCTGTAAAAGGAAATGTTGTTACTGACGAACAACTTGTTGTAAATGCTCTCGGACCTACCCAGGCACTAAAATTACCGCTTCCACAATTGGCACGAACATAATATTCATAGGCCGTATTCGCAGTTAATCCCGACAAAGTTGTAGCTGTAGCTGCCGTAACCGGTGGTGCAGCCGTACCGGATCCGGCAGTAAAACCAGGCGCTCCGTATTGTACCTCAAAATTGGATGTTCCTCCCCCAGGAGTCCAGGATATAGCAGCAGTGGCTTCAGTTACAGCACCAACAATCGGATTTGTAGGCGCCAAACAACTTGGTAAAGCCGTTACTTCTACGTCGTCAATATCAAAATAGAACATATCGGTTGTAGTAGAATGAAACCCGATATAAATCGTTTGCCCTACATAAGCCGTTAGGTCGTACTGATATTTAAAAAAATTGGCACCGCTCGCAGGAGCCACATTCGCATCCAGCGTAGCTGTAAAGTTAGCAGCAGCAGTTCCTGTAGTTGAAACCTTCACACTAATTGTTTCCGGATATAACGGGTCACGGCTTCTTGCCCAGAAAGTTAAGAAATCCGACACACCCGCAGTAACCGTTACAGCTGGAGTAACCAAATAATCATCGTGAGCAGTTGATCCATAACCGATAGCGGCTGCATTGGTTCCACTATGCGCACTAATACCGGTCGCCCCGGTAAAATTAACAATCACCCAGGTTCCGGTATCACCACCGTTAACAACAGTCCATCCGGTAGGAATAGTCGTTCCTCCATCGAAGTTTTGCAGGAATTGTCCGTGACTTATAAATGGGACAAAAGCTAGCATTAAAAGTAGTCTTTTCATCATAATTTTAAGTATTTTTCAATTAAACAAGTACACAATTTACAATATTATTATTTAATTAACAATCAAAATGTATATTTATAACCGTTTATTTTTTTAAAGTTACAAAATGTACAATCTGTTATTTTTAAGTAAAACCATACGAAACCCACAGAAACAGAAAAACAAAAATTATCGATTGTGTTTTCTATTATGATAAGTATCTTTGCACAAACAACAACACAATGAATTATTTTTCTTCTGATTTTAAATTGGGGATACTTGGTGGCGGACAGTTAGGCAAAATGCTACTTACCGAAACCCGTAAGTTTGACATCCAGACTTACATCCTTGACCCAAGTGCTGAAGCACCGTCTCAATATGGCGCGACGCGTTTTTTTCAGGGTGACCTGATGGATTTTGAAACCGTATATCGTTTTGGAAAAAAAGTCGACCTTCTAACCATCGAAATCGAAAATGTCAATCTTGATGCTTTAGACCAACTCGAACAGGAAGGCCTGTCGGTTTATCCATCTCCCAAAACCCTGCGTCTGATCCAAAACAAAGGCCGCCAAAAAGATTTTTATTCTGAAAACAGAATTCCTACAGCACCATACCGTAGGTTTACCGATAAAAACAGTCTGATCCAATCGGTCGAAAACAACGAAACCAACGTGCCGTTTGTATGGAAAAGCGCACAGTTTGGTTATGATGGAAACGGTGTAAAAATTGTTCGCACCGCTACCGACCTTACCACGCTACCCGATACCGAATGTATCGCCGAGCAGATGATACCATTTAAAAACGAACTGGCTGTAATCGTAAGTCGTACGCCATCCGGATCGATCAAGACCTATCCGGTAGTCGAAATGGAATTCCACCCGGAAGCCAATCAGGTTGAATATGTAATCTGTCCGGCCCGTATTGACAAAGCAGTGGCTCAGAAAGCACGCGCTATCGCGTTACAGGTTTCCGAAAAATTCAACCATGTTGGCTTATTGGCAGTCGAAATGTTCCAAACCGAAGATGACGCTATTCTGGTAAACGAAGTAGCACCAAGACCGCACAATTCCGGGCATTATTCGATTGAAGCCAGCTATACTTCTCAATTTGAACAACACATCCGCGCTATTCTCGATTTACCGTTAGGTAATACCGACAGCAAAGTCGCCGGTATTATGGTAAACTTAGTTGGCGAAGAAGGGTATTCCGGTCCGGTTATCTATCAAAACATCGACAAGATATTAGCCATCGATGGCGTAACGCCTCATATCTACGGAAAAAGAGAAACACGTCCTTTCCGTAAAATGGGACACGTAACCATTGTAAACGAAAATATAGACGAAGCCCGCAAAACCGCAGAAGTAGTCAAAAACACCATCAAAGTAATTAGTCACTCCTAATTAAACACACCACTATGAGCAAAGTAGCCATTATTATGGGTAGCATTTCGGATATGCCGGTAATGCAAGACGCCATCACTATATTAAAAGAATTCGGAATCACTACAGAAGTCGATATTGTATCGGCACACCGTACTCCGGAAAAATTGTTCGATTTTAGTACGAATGCCCACAAACGCGGTATCAATGTTATTATAGCCGGAGCTGGCGGAGCCGCTCATTTACCCGGAATGGTCGCTTCGATGTCACCACTTCCCGTTATTGGTGTTCCGGTAAAATCCAGCAATTCGATAGACGGATGGGACAGCGTTCTTTCAATTCTTCAGATGCCTGGCGGCGTACCGGTGGCCACAGTTGCACTAAACGGTGCTAAAAATGCCGGTATCCTTGCGGCACAGATTATCGGAAGTCACGACAGTGCCGTACTGGACAAAATCACCGCTTATAAAGAAAGTCTGAAACAAGCTGTTTTAAAAGCGTCCGAAGAACTAAAATAAATTTCCCGCATTCGTCAACCGGATTTGGATTAGAAAAAGCTAATTTGTACCTTGTCTTTTACAGACATGTACCTTTATTTAAAGCTAATAGTATTATATATGAGTATTTTAACCGAACGATTCACTACCAAATATAACACCGCGCCGTTTTCGCAAATAAAAATTGAGGACTACGCTCCGGCATTCACTGCAACAATTGCTGCTGCACGTGCCGAAATCGACGCTATAATTCACAATCCGGAAGCACCAACTTTTGCCAATACCATTGAAGCACTGGAATATTCCGGAGATGCTTTGGAACGACTATCGTCAATTTTTTTCAATTTGAATTCGGCAGAAACCAGTGATGAAATGCAGAAAATTGCACAGGACGTATCGCCGGTTTTAACCGCATTTGGTAATGACATCATTTTAAATGCCGATTTATTCCAACGCGTTAAAACCGTATACGAGCAAATTGATCAACTTAATCTTACTACCGAACAGCATACGCTGTTAACTAAAAAATACAAAAGTTTTTCCCGAAACGGAGCCTTATTGGCAGAAGACAAAAAAGCCCGTTTACGCGAAATCGACGCCGAACTGGCGAAACTATCGCTAACATTTGGTGAAAATGTTTTGGCCGAAACAAACGATTACCAATTGCATCTAACCGACGAAAAAGATCTTGACGGCTTACCGGAAGGCGCTATTGAAGCCGCGCATGCCATTGCCAAAAGTCAGGATAAAGGCGGTTGGATTTTCACATTGGATCATCCGAGTTATTTACCGTTTGTAACCTACGCCCACAATCGCGAACTGCGCAAAGCGATCAGTATCGCATTTGGCCGTAAAGGATTCCAGAATAACGCTTTCGACAATCAGGAAATCGTAATTAAAATTGCAAACCTACGTCACGAAAGAGCTAATCTTTTAGGCTATGCGACTCATGCACATTTTGTACTGGAAGAACGTATGGCGCAAAGTCCGGAAAAAGTAACCGCCTTTTTGGATGATTTACAATCGAAAGCCAAACCGGCTGCCGAACGAGAATTTGCACAATTAACCAATTTTGCCAAAAAACTGGATCCTATTGATCATCTGGAAAAATGGGATGGTGCTTATTATTCCGAAAAATTAAAACAGGAACTTTTTAACCTCGACGACGAAACCTTAAAACCGTATTTTAAATTAGAAAACGTACTAAACGGAGCCTTTACCGTAGCACAAAAACTATTTGGCATTACGTTTACCGAAATTTTCGACATCGATAAATACCACGAAGAAGTACAAACGTTTGAAGTAAAAGACAACAACGGAAATCTTGTTGCCATTTTTTATGCCGACTTTTTCCCAAGAAAAGGAAAACGCAACGGTGCCTGGATGACCTCATTTAAACACCAGTCGGTTCGAAACGGAGAAAACGAACGACCGCATGTTTCGATTGTTTGTAATTTCACCAAACCAACGGCTACCAAACCATCGTTACTTACCTTTAATGAAGTAACTACTTTATTCCATGAATTTGGTCATGCCCTACACGGTATGTTAGCCAATACCACCTATCCGAGTTTATCCGGAACCAGTGTTTATTGGGATTTTGTAGAATTACCAAGTCAGGTAATGGAAAACTGGTGCTACGAACCGGAAGCTTTGGCTTTGTTTGCAAAACACTATCAGACCGGCGAGATCATCCCGATGGAATACGTCGAAAAAATAAAAGAAAGCGCCAGCTTCCTGGAAGGAATGGCCACCCTACGCCAAATCAGTTTTGGATTATTGGATATGGGATGGCACGGACAGGATCCATCCGGAATACGGGATGTAAAAACTTTTGAAAACGAGCAATTCGCCTCGACTAAACTGTATCCCGATGTAGCCGAAAATGCCATGAGTACTGCCTTTTCACATATCTTCCAGGGTGGCTATTCATCCGGATATTACAGCTACAAATGGGCCGAAGTTCTCGATGCCGATGCTTTTGCTTATTTTCAGGAACAGGGAATCTTTAATCCGGAAGTTGCACAACGCTTCAAAGACAATATATTATCGCAAGGCGGAACCGACCATCCGATGACGCTTTATAAAAAATTCAGAGGTCAGGAACCAAAACCGGAAGCACTCCTAAAACGCGCCGGATTGCTATAAAACCATAACCCGATTCATTTCGGGTTATTTTTTAAAATAAACTTTCAATTATTTTTGAAACTTTAGAAATTATTTATACATTTGAACTATGGAATTCAACGAAGCAAAAAATAAATTTGTACAAACCTGGGGCGCCTTAGGTTCGCAATGGGGCATCAACAAAACGATGGCACAGATTCACGCTTTGTTAATGGTATCGCCCGAACCGCTTTCGATGGAAGACATTATGGAAGCACTACAAATTTCCAGAGGTAATGCCAGCATGAATTTAAGAGGCCTGATGGATTGGGGTATTGTTTACAAAGAGTACAAAGCCGGCGAACGGAAAGAATTCTTTACAGCCGAAAAAGACCTGGACGAACTGGCCGTTAAAATTTCACAGGAAAGAAGCAAACGGGAAATCAAACCCGCTTTAAAAATCCTAAAAGAAGTATCTTCTATTGAAGGAAACAACTCGGCCGAGGCAAAACACTTTATCGAACAAACGACCAAATTACACGACTTCGTTTTAAAAGCCGACAATGTACTGGACAAGATTACCGAATACAAAGACAATTGGTTAACCAAATTGGTTATCAAAATCATGAAATAAAAAAATTTAATTCAAAGTTTCATTTTTTTCTGAAAGTTTAATAATTATAAAATTATTTAAAATGATGCACTATAATACTATTGCCTACCTCCTCTTCCTTGGACTTATGAGCTTGGTCATCGTTAAAATCGGAAGAATCTGTTATGACAACGGAAATATATTTGTAGCCACACTAATCCCGGATCATAAAGCACTTTGTCTACAAATCAACAAAGCTTTACTTACCGGATATTACCTGATTAATATTGGCTATTGCGCCATTACAATTACCAACTGGCAAACCATCACAAGCCTCTCAATGCTCATAGAAGTAATCGCAATCAAAGCGGCAACCATCCTTTTTCTGTTGGCCGCATTGCATTATACCAATCTTTTCCTTTTAAAAAACTACGTTCAAAAATTAATTCAGTAACTATAAATCATACCATCATGGAAACGACCAAAACACTTATCGGTTATGTTATTTATTTACCCATTGCACTTTTTCTGACCTATTATGTCTCTAAAACACTTTTCCGAAACAGCAAAGTCTATATGCTTGATATTTTTAAAGGCCGTGAAGAAATTGCCTTCGCCACCAATAAGCTATTCGAAACCGGATTTTACCTGCTCAACCTGGGTTTTGCCCTGATGATACTCGACATGAATCTTTACGACAACACCTATCAGGAACTTATTGAAGCCCTAAGTTATAAAATCGGGGGTTTTGCCATCTATTTAGGATTGATGCTTTTTCTAAATCTCTATTTCTTTTTTAGAGGAAAACGAAAAGCGAGCCAAACCGCAAGAGAAGAAAAAATAATTTTTAAAGCCTGATTATAATGTTTACAATTCCAAACTGGCTGATTGTCGTAGCGGGAATCGGCCAGATTTACACCGCAATGATTTACCCCTATATCCGTCACCAGGTTTTTGACTGGTACAATGATGTTAAAAAATTAAAACCCCTGAATCAGGAAATAGCCAAAACCTACGGAAGATATATACAGGGACTTAATTTTTCGTTCGGACTCATCGCCATCTTTCTATATGACGACTTACAACAAAACACCCGACTTGCCTTTGCTTTAACCGCACTTATTGCTGCATACTGGACCGGAAAAGTCGCCACACAGATTGCCTATTATCCGATGTATACGATTCCGAAAAAATGGCATTTTAAAATTGGAAGTTATTTTATGAATATCTTATTTCTGCTATTTGCCACCGTATTTACCGGTTTAGTAATCTTAAAACTAAAACTGTTTTTCGCATGACCACTTTTACCATTACCACTCCGATTAAAGCACCGTCAAAAATTGTTTTTGATTTGGCCCGAAATATCGACATTCATAAACTATCGGTTTCCCAAACGCAGGAACAGGCAATTGCGGGAAAGACATCCGGGTTAATCGATCTGAATGAGACCGTCACCTGGCGCGGAAAGCATTTTGGTTTTTACCTCAACCATCAAAGTAAAATTACGGCTATGGCGTCGCCCTATCATTTTACAGACGAAATGACAAAAGGCCATTTTACTTTTTTCAGACATGAACATCTATTTGAAATCCGGGATGATACTACGATTATGATCGACAAAATAGAATATCGTACACCGTTTGGAATCATCGGAAAATTATTTGACATCCTGTTTCTTAAAAAACACCTGTATCATATGATTGTAAATCGGAACAAACTTTTAAAATACCTGGCCGAAAATTAACGCTTTAAAAAACGCAAACAAAGTCCGACGCTTCGCAATAGATTAAGCAAAAAGCAGCACCAATCCCCACCAGAAAACCGGGATACTTTCCACCCAAAAAGAGGTATAATAATAGGAGCGTTTCGGACTTGAAAAAAGAGTAAAAAGCGCAATAACCAGAACCAACACAAGATTAATCCACAACTGTACGATCTGGAAATCGCTTTTAAAAAACTCCAGTCCATAAAAAGGCAGTAACAGGAATAAATTGAGCCATTTGGTTCGTTTCACACCCAATCGTTGCGGAACGGTTTGCAACGAAAGATCATCGTTTTTCAGATCGATAATTTCAAAAATAAGAATGAGGATGATCACTAAAAGAAAACGCTGAAAAAACTTTAGAAAAACATCATTCGTAAAATCCAGTCCGGCGTTTAAAATCGGAAGGAACAACGTAATCCCGGCCCAACAAAAAGCCACGATATAGATTTTTACTCCGGCCCAATTCCGGGCATTTCCCAACTTCGGAAAAACAGGCAGGGTATACAACAGCGTCAGTCCCAAAAAAGCCAATGCCAGCAATTGCGTTTGCCGTTGTAAAAACCAGAAAGCATATAACGTTCCGACCAAAGCAATCACACTTAACAAAACAATTGCTTTTAATTGTCGGCTCATTTTGAGCTTTTTTGCACGGGCTAATGCATCATATTTTACAAAGTTATAACCAACGATTGTTCCACAAAAGGCAAATAACGACATCGCCCAGTCAAATGAGATATGAAAAAAATGGAAGGTCATCTGTACCAAAGCGAAAACCGCAATAGCCACATGAATACTTCCGTTAATATAAAAGTCAAGTAATTTCTTGAGTAGTTGCATACTTACAAAAATAATCAATCTGTTAATAACATTTAATTTTGGTTGAAAATTCAACAAAAATTGGAGTTAAAAAAGAATTTTATTAAGAGATTAATAGTTATTTTTGTTCGCTTAAAACACAACTTAACGACAGTTTGATGCTATTCTCTGTTATGGGAATATCAAACGTTTATAAACAGGACATTAAGAACTGATGAAAACAGACGCATTTGCTTTACGACATTTAGGTCCAAGAGAGAGCGACCTTCAACACATGTATCAAACCATTGGGGTGAAGGACATGGATCAATTATTGTATGAAACATTCCCGGACGGAATCCGTTTAAAAAACGATTTACAACTGGATCCGGCTTTAACAGAATACGAATATTTAACACATATCCAGCAATTGGGTGCCCAAAACAAAGTATTCAAATCGTATATCGGTTTAGGGTATCACCCGGCAATTGTTCCACCGGTAGTTCAACGTAACATTTTTGAAAACCCGGGATGGTATACCGCTTACACACCGTATCAGGCAGAAATTGCTCAGGGACGTTTGGAAGCGCTTTTAAATTACCAGACTACGGTTATCGAATTAACCGGAATGGAAATTGCCAATGCTTCGTTACTTGACGAAGGTACTGCTGCTGCTGAAGCGATGGCATTACTTTTTGACGTACGTACAAGAGATCAGAAAAAAAACAACGCTAATAAATTCTTCGTTTCGGAAGAAATTTTACCGCAAACCTTATCGGTACTGGAAACCCGTTCTACTCCAATTGGAATCGAACTGGTAGTTGGTAACCACGAAACGTTTGATTTCTCAGAAGATTTCTTCGGAGCGATCTTACAATACCCAGGAAAACACGGTCAGGTTTACGACTATGCCGGTTTTATCCACACCGCAAAATCCAAAGAAATTAAAGTTGCTGTAGCAGCCGACATTCTAAGTTTGGTAAAATTAACCGCTCCGGGCGAATTAGGTGCCGATGTAGTAGTTGGAACCACACAACGATTTGGGATTCCAATGGGATTCGGAGGACCACACGCGGCTTTCTTCGCAACCAAAGAAGAATACAAACGCAGTATGCCGGGACGTATTATCGGAGTTTCTCAGGATGTTAACGGTAACCGTGCGTTACGTATGGCGTTACAAACCCGTGAGCAACACATCAAACGTGAAAAAGCAACTTCCAATATTTGTACCGCTCAGGTATTACTAGCGGTTATGGCCGGTATGTATGCCGTTTACCACGGACCAAAAGGATTACAGTATATTGCCGACAAAGTACACGCTTCGGCGGTTACTACTGCCAATGCATTGGCAAAACTGGGAATCAACCAAATCAATACCGCTTTCTTCGACACCATCACGGTAAAAGCTGATGCTGCCAAAGTAAAAGCAGTAGCCGAAAACAACGAAGTAAACTTCTATTATAGCGATAACGATACGATTTCGATTTCTTTTAATGAGACTACCTCTTTAAACGACATCAACCAGATCGTAGCTATTTTTGCCGAAGTTCTTGGAAAAGAAACTGTAACGGTAACCGCTTTAGATACAGCCATCCATATTCAGGAGAAACTGGTAAGAACATCAACATTCCTACAACACGATGTATTTAACAGTCACCATTCGGAGACGGCTTTAATGCGTTATATCAAAAAATTAGAGCGTAAAGATCTTGCGTTAAATCATTCGATGATCTCATTAGGATCATGTACAATGAAATTAAATGCGGCTGCTGAAATGTTACCATTAAGTATGGCCAACTGGAACAGCATTCACCCATTTGCTCCGGTAAACCAAACTACGGGTTACCTGACTATGTTGAAAAAACTGGAAGAGCAATTAAACGTGGTAACCGGTTTTGCAGGTACTTCTTTACAGCCAAACTCCGGTGCTCAGGGAGAATATGCCGGATTGATGGCAATTCGTGCGTATCATATTTCCAGAGGTGAAGGTCACCGTAACGTATGTTTAATTCCATCATCGGCACACGGAACCAACCCGGCTTCGGCTGCGATGGCAGGAATGGACATCATCGTAACCAAAACCACTCCGGAAGGAAATATCGATGTTGAAGATTTAAGAGCAAAAGCAATCCAACACAAAGACAACCTTTCTTGTTTAATGGTAACCTATCCGTCTACACACGGTGTATACGAAAGTTCCATTATCGAGATCACCAAACTGATCCACGAAAACGGTGGTCAGGTATATATGGACGGTGCCAACATGAACGCTCAGGTAGGACTTACAAATCCTGCTACTATCGGTGCTGATGTTTGTCACCTTAACCTACACAAAACATTCGCGATTCCTCACGGAGGAGGAGGACCTGGAGTTGGACCTATCTGCGTAGCGCCACACCTGGTACCTTTCTTACCAACAAACCCGGTAATTGCTACCGGTGGTGATCAGGCGATTTCTGCTATCTCTGCCGCACCATACGGATCGGCTTTGGTATGTTTGATTTCATACGGCTATATCACGATGTTAGGAGCCGAAGGTTTAAAACAAGCTACTCAGTTTGCTATTCTGAACGCCAACTATATGAAAGCGCGTTTGGAGCAACACTACCCTATTCTATATACAGGAGAATGCGGACGTGCAGCACACGAAATGATCGTTGACTGTCGTTCTTTCAAACAAAACGGAATCGAGGTAACCGATATCGCAAAACGTTTGATGGACTACGGTTTCCACGCACCAACGGTTTCGTTCCCGGTAGCCGGAACATTAATGATCGAACCAACCGAAAGTGAAAACTTAGGCGAATTGGATCGTTTTTGTGATGCGATGATTTCAATCCGAAAAGAAATTGAAAACGCTACTGCCGACGATACGAACAATGTATTGAAAAATGCACCGCACACGCTAGCCATGTTAACAGCCGACCGATGGGATTTCCCTTACTCGAGAGAGAAAGCAGCCTATCCGTTGGAATATATTGCCGAAAACAAATTCTGGCCTTCCGTACGTCGTGTTGACGATGCTTACGGTGACCGTAATTTAGTTTGTTCTTGTGCGCCTATTGAAGCTTATATGGAACACTAAAATTCAATATAAATAGGAAGAGCCGCTTTATTGCGGCTCTTTTTTTATACCTTCACAATATGAATGACATTACCACCCGGGCCGATTTACTCCATCTGATGCGACAGTTTTACAACAAACTCTTATCCGACGATCGTATCCGTTACATCTTTACCGACATCGCCAAAATTGATCTGGAAGCCCATCTACCGCATTTGGCCGATTTCTGGGAACAAACACTTCTTCGCCAGGGAAGTTACCGAAAAAACGTCATGCAAATCCATCTGGAACTCAACGAAAAAGAACCGTTACGTCCGGAGCATTTTCAAATATGGCTGGAACATTTCAACAAAACGGTTGACGAACACTTCGAAGGCAGTAATTCCGAGCTGATCAAGACACGTGCCTTATCAATCGCTACGATTATGCAGCTAAAGATTTCTCAAAAAAATCACAATTAATTTTACTATCAATAATTTTAAACTCCTTTAAATAACTATTTCATAATAATCATTTTACACAAAATTTTTACCGGTACATAAGCGTTTAAAATCAATAACTTAGTATTAAGTATAAATTCACCTTATGAATAGTAAAATAATCGGTTCCGGAAGTTATATTCCAAATACTACCGTAACCAATCTCGATTTTGCCCAGCATCAGTTTTTAAATGAAGACGGTTCCCCTTTTCCGTATGCGAATGATGTCGTTGCTCAAAAGTTTAAAGAAATCACGGGTATCGAAGAGCGCCGGTATGTCGAAGATCAATTATTAACGTCCGATATTGCTTATTTTGCCGCTCAGAAGGCAATCGAAGATGCCGGAATCGATCCGGAAACTTTAGACTATATCATCTTTGCCCATAACTTCGGCAATGTAAAACAGGGTGCGATACAAACAGATATTCTTCCCAGTTTATCCGCACGTGTAAAACACAGCCTTAAAATCAAAAATCCGAAATGTGTGGCCTACGATATTCTGTTTGGTTGTCCGGGTTGGATTGAAGGTATGATACAGGCGAATGCCTATATCAAAGCCGGTATGGCTAAAAGATGCCTGGTAATTGGAGCCGAAACCCTATCCCGGGTTGTCGACATTCACGATCGCGACAGTATGATTTATTCCGATGGTGCCGGTGCTACGATTATAGAGGCATCCAATGACGACCATAGCGGCATACTCGCCCACGAAACGGCTTCTTTTACCTATGACGAAGCCTATTTTCTATATTTCGGAAATTCGTTTAATTCCGAACACGATCCCGATGTTCGCTATATCAAAATGTATGGCCGTAAGATTTACGAATTTGCCTTAAGTCAGGTGCCGAAAGCCATGAAAGAATGTCTGGACAAAAGTGGTATTGCAATCGAAGAAGTCAAAAAAGTACTGATTCATCAGGCCAACGAAAAAATGGACGAAGCCATTATCCAGCGTTTTTTCCGATTGTACAAACAAACCCCGCCGGAAGGTGTAATGCCAATGAGCATCCATAAACTCGGAAATTCGAGTGTGGCCACCGTTCCGACCTTATACGATTTATTGATAAAAGGAAAAATTGAAAATCAGGAACTTCATAAAGGAGATGTTATTATCTTTGCATCCGTAGGCGCAGGAATGAACATAAATGCCTTCGTCTACCGATTATAACTATGTACGAAAAAACATTTCCGAACAAGCGATTTAAACATACACTAGCTTTTTTACAAAAACATATTTCCCCTTCGGAAACCATTCTGGATTTGGGTGTTGAAAATCCGTTTTCTACAATTATGAAAGAAAACGGCTATAGCGTAACCAATACCAAAGGTGAAGATCTGGACATTGATCAGTCGGCACTTTCAAAAGGCAACCATACGGTAACCACGGCTTTTGAAATTTTCGAACATCTGTTAAATCCGTTTACGATTTTACAGAACATCCAATCAGACAAACTGGTTATTTCGATTCCGATGCGTTTGTGGTTTTCCCATGCCTATCGCAGTAAAACCGACATGTGGGATCGTCATTACCACGAATTCGAAGACTGGCAACTGGATTGGTTACTGGAAAAAACCGGCTGGAAAATCCTGGATCGCGAAAAATTTACCAACCCGGTAAAACAGATTGGAATTCGTCCGTTATTACGTCGTTTTACACCGCGTTATTATATCGTTTATGCTGAAAAAATAAAATAATGAGGTACTATATCGTTATTCCGGCACATAATGAAGAGGCGTTTATTTCGTTAACCCTGGAATCGTTGGCGGCACAAACCGTACTTCCGCAACAGGTTGTGGTTGTAAACGATAATTCTACGGATAACACCAATGCCATTGTTAGCGATTTTGCAGCACGCTATCCCTGGATTTCGATCATTGAAAAAAAATCGGATGCGATCCATTTACCCGGAAGCAAAGTTATTCAGGCGTTTCAAAAAGGATACGAACAATTGGACGACAACTACGATTTTATTGTAAAACTGGATGCCGACCTTATTTTACCACCGAATTATTTCGAAACGATTATCCGTATTTTTCAAAGCGATTCCGAAATCGGTATGGCCGGTGGTTTCGCTTATATTGAAAAAAACTGCGATTGGATACTGGAAAACCTAACCGATAAAGACCATATCCGCGGTGCTTTTAAAGCCTATCGCAAAGCCTGTTTTAAACAGATTGGCGGACTAAAACCGGCTATGGGCTGGGACACGGTTGACGAATTGCTTTGTAAATTCTACAATTGGAAAGTCGTAACCGACACAAGCTTACAGGTAAAACACCTAAAACCGACCGGAGCGAATTACAACAAAACGGCTCGCTACAAACAGGGCGCTGCATTTTACAGTTTGCGGTACGGATTTATCATTACAGCTATCGCTTCTTTAAAACTGGCCTTACTCAAAAAGAAACCACTTCTTTTTATTGACTATATGGTTGGTTTTGTAAAAGCCTGGATGGGTAAAAAACCGTATTTGGTAACACCGGAACAAGGTCGTTTTATCCGAAAATACCGTTTCCAAAAAATGAAAGCCAAGCTTACATAAACCAAAAAACTCCGTCGCGATACCCCAAAACTCGTAACTTATTGGTATTTTAGCCAAGATTTATTAAATATTATGCTTAGATATCTGTCACAAATAGGAAAATACTTCCTGATGTTGAAAGAAGTCTTCAATAAACCGACAAAATGGTCGGCGATGAAGCAGCTAATTTTCAAAGAAATAGACGATTTAATTATCGGATCACTGGGAATTGTGGCGTTTATTTCGTTTTTCGTTGGTGGCGTTGTTGCCATCCAAACGGCGTTAAACTTAACCAACCCGTTAATCCCAAAATACCTGATTGGTTTTGCAACCCGTCAATCCGTAATTCTGGAATTTGCTCCTACTTTTATCTCCATCATCATGGCTGGTAAAATGGGATCTTTTATTACCTCCAGTATCGGAACGATGCGCGTAACCGAACAGATCGACGCTCTGGAAGTTATGGGAATCAATTCCCTGAACTATCTGGTATTTCCAAAAGTAATCGCATTGCTATTGTATCCGTTTGTTATCGGTTTGAGTATGTTTTTGGGAATTTTAGGTGGATGGATTGCCGGAGTTTACGGTGGATTTGCATCAAGTGATGAATTTATGACCGGTTTGCAAGTTGAGTTTATTCCGTTTCACGTGGTTTATGCTTTTCTAAAAACCATCGTATTTGCCTTATTACTGGCAACGATCCCGTCGTTCCACGGTTATTACATGAAAGGAGGCGCGTTGGAAGTAGGAAAAGCCAGTACGACGTCGTTCGTATGGACCAGTGTGGCGATCATCCTGGCGAATTATATTTTAACACAATTACTTTTAACCAAATAATCATGATAGAAGTAAAAGATATCGAGAAATCATTTGGTGACACCAAGGTTTTAAAAGGGATTTCAACGGTTTTTGACACCGGGAAGACCAATTTGATCATTGGACAGAGTGGTTCCGGGAAAACCGTATTATTAAAAAGCTTATTGGGTATTCACACACCGGACAAAGGAACCATTTCGTTTGACGGTCGGATTTACTCCGAACTTACCAACGACGAGAAACGCGATTTGCGTACCGAAATCGGAATGGTATTTCAGGGGAGTGCGCTATTCGATTCGATGACAGTGGAAGAAAACATCGGTTTCCCATTAAAAATGTTTACCAATAAAAACCCACGTGAAATTCAGGAGCGTGTTGATTTTGTTATCGACCGCGTAAAATTGATCAATGCGCATAAAAAGAAACCTTCCGAAATATCCGGAGGGATGCAAAAGCGTGTGGCCATTGCCCGTGCGATTGTAAATAATCCGAAATACTTATTTTGTGACGAACCCAATTCCGGTCTGGATCCGAAAACATCCATTGTAATCGACAACCTGATTCAGGAAATCACAGAGGAATACAACATTACCACAGTGATCAACACGCACGATATGAACTCGGTAATGGAAATCGGAGAAAAAATTATTTTCTTAAAAGAAGGTATTCTGGCCTGGGAAGGTACCAAGAGAGAAATCTTTAAAACGGATAACGAGGCCATTGTGGATTTTGTCTATTCGTCGAATCTGTTTAAAAAAGTGCGAAAAGCACAAAACAGAGAGTTATAGCGATATTGTTTTTACAAGCGATTTAAAATAATGAGTCCGGTATTATATTTACCGGACTCCTGTTTTTTAGTTATACTGTTATTCTTGTATAACCGTTTATCCCACTAATTTTACATTTGCGCAAAAGGCAACGTAAATTTATCCGAAGGCGAAAAATCCCTACATAATGCCACCAAATCACTTATTTTGACAATATTATTTTTCCCTCTACTCAAAACTATATCCGTATTGGCTAATGTGAACGTAATATCTTGATGGAAAACATCTTTAAATAAAATGTCCAACTGTTCTCCTACAACATTTATTTTGGTTAAAGTTATCATCATAGCACTACGTTCTTTACCGATCATCATTGTATACTCTTTTCCGAAATCCGATAAATCGACCGTATTTTTTATGTTTACCAATGCGTGTCCGTCTAAAACAATAAGTGGTTTTGTAGCATTACACATATAACTTTTGATGGCTATCGAATGGATGGAATGGTTTGTAGACACGGTCCAAAAGAAATCCTTAAATTCTAACGGAATTGTTATCGTTTCTGTTTTTGAATTAGCCAATAACACTGCTTTTTTAGTACTCATTTTCATATAGATTGTTCCGCTGGTATTAACACACACAATATCCTCAGCCAAAACGAATTTATCTCCGTAAACGTTATTAAACAGGTCAAAATTAAATATTTCTTTAAACGCCGGATTAAACTGTTTCCATTTATCAAAATCCAACTGTGTTACCACTCCCTTTTTAATTGTATTATCAAAATAGAAAGAAAAACCGTCTTTCGTTGAGAACAAGATATTTTCGACAGCGTTATTATGTAGCGTAAAACCATCCACTGATAAACTTTGCAGAAAAAATCCTTCCACTGATAAAACCGGCGGTACCGAAGCGGTATCGAGAGAGAACGTAACGCTTGAAAAATCCAAGAGTTTATAATTCTCAAAATGGATACGTTCTAAAGTTATGTTTGTCTGTATATTTTCAGTCGTTTCTGATGGTTGCATATGCAAATTAACTTGCTGTGCATATTCTCGTTTACGTGATTTGATTTCACTGACAATATAGGTATTTCCACCACCTCTTCCGTATACAGTTACATTCGAATAACCTCCCAGGATAAACACATTCGGTTTATCGGTAGCTCCTTTAACAGTTACGAATCGTTTCAAATTCATAGCCGCAGCAGAACATTTAACGATATTAAAATTAGAAGCAGCCACCTTTATACAATTAGTATATCTGCCGGTACCAGCGTAAACATTCTGAAAACCTGTAATATCAAGATCCAGTTTGGTATTTAACACTATATAAGACATATCCAAGGTATTATTTCCAGAACCTCCAACAAGCTTATACTTACCCGTTTGCCCTAAGATCACGATATTATTACCGGGACCGGTAGTAATATTAAACTCGTATCTCGAAAACTTCTCTATAGTAAAGCTAGCTTCTTCAGGTTTCGACCAATCGACAATATTAGGAATCATAAAAACATTGTTTTTACTATTTCCCACTACTGTACAACTAGCTCCGTCCTGTTGAATAGAGTCATACCCTTGTCTTGTAAAAAAAGTTTCCCAATAGCCACCGCTATTTCTTTTATTTCGTTCGTCATACAACAGCCAATCGGAGATATATTCTACTTGCGACATTAATTGATAACGCATTCCGAACCCTAATATTACGGTATGAATACTACCGGATCCGATAAGAAAAGGCAATTTATCCGGGTTTGTAAATTCCTCTCTGGCAAAAGGGGGTATCGGAGCGGTAGACGGATAGCCATAATCGACCTCATTTCTGATCTGTTGTGGTGTTTTTTCCGGATGATGTCCGTAATTCATCGCGTTATCTCCAGACTTGGTATACGTTAGCTGATATGGATTATCTTTATCATCTCCAAGCTGTAGGTGAACGGCACCATAGATTTGATTACGGGAAAGATCTGCTACTCCTTCGGAAGGCCTATACAATTCCGGACTGGCTAAATTGCGTAAAGTATCCTGCCATTTAATAAACTGATAATATCGCTCGTGTGCTGTTGCCAGATTCTGTACAATCGCATTAATTCCCAGTCCCACAGCACTAACAATCAATACCGGAACGGCCAATTCAGGAACAGCAAAAGAACCTAATGTAAGTGCTGCCACTATGCTATCCATCACCAACTGACTAATTGCTACAGCGCGTTCCGGACCGGAACCGGCATTATTTAAGTGGGTCACATCTTCATACAATCCCCATATTGTCAACCCTACTAACGGTAATCTTAAGAATACGCTTAATGATGACAAAAGTTTACCTACAAATCCGCCTATTTTCACAGCAGTTTGCGCACATAAATTTGCCAATGTTCCTTCTATCGAAAAAGTAAATATAGTTCCCGATTCCGCAAGTGTATTACCCACAATAAACATAGCCATAGTACCCAATACAGCATCTGCCAATTGTTTACTTCCCAGTGTTACAGCTGCGATATCATAACTACTGCCATGTCCGCCCCGAAGTGCTGTTGCTCCTCTTATCAATCCCATTAAGCCCAAGCCGGCACCGGCCAGCACCAGTGCAGGTTCTGCTGCACCAACCAACGTATTGACATGATTCTGCACAGCAGTTTCCAACTCTTTACAATCCATCACTATAGCTTGTTCTTCTCCGGTCTCTTTATGCTGTAAAGTGATTTTATACTGATGGTCTTCTAACTTCTCTACCAGACTATTTTTAAACTTATAGTCTTCCAGATCAATTCCTAAGTTATCTAACAGACTATCGAATTTAAACGAAAATTTATCATAGACATCCGCGATATGTTCAGCTGCTTGCAAGATATTATAATGCAGCTGTTCAACGTGCCCGGTAGCTTTACCGCCTGTTAAATCTGATGTTAACAACACCCCTTCATCCGTTTGGAGCTTTCCTGCCGCTTTCAGTGTTTCCAGTCGGCTCATGACATCGGCATTAGCTTCATTGTCATTCATAAACCGGAATAATTTTTCGACACTAAACGATACTTTATCCCAAAAATCGTTTTCTCCGAAAGGTGTATGCTCATCTATAGCAATCAAATTATATTTACCACCCATAGCCACTAATTCGGTACGTTTAAAACTAATTTCGCCAAACTTTACGGCACCGTTTTGCTGATCTAAATTTTGTAATGCCTCTACGGTTAATGAGACACCTCCTTTTTTAAGAATACCGGTAAAATAGTTTAACTCTTCGAACACGGATAAATCGGTGTTATTATATCGAAAAATAGAAATTTTATTACCCTCCAGGTCATAATACTTTCCTAATCCGATAGCCAAGTCCAGATGCTCCTGAATAAATTTTCCGACTTTTTCCTGACTATCGAAACTCACATAACCAATATTGGAATCATAAAATGTATATGAATCTCCTTTAAAGCTCAATGTCATTGCGTGGTTAGGTGTTGTAAGCAAAAAACGTGTATTATTACCAAAAAGCAACTTATTTATAATTTCGGATATTGTATCGGCTGTTGCCGTTACTTTATCTTTGAATATTGATGTCTTTTTATCTAAAAAGTTTTTATTCGCCGATCTGTTTAATGACTGTAATCTTTCTGTAAACTGATTATACAGTTTTTCATCTGCCATAGACAAGGTGTCATTCTGTTTGCTCAATTGTAACGCCGACACCGCTGCGATATCGGAGGTAAAAATATCCGTTCCGTTTAAATCGTCTGCCAATCCCTGAAGCAACGATAGTCCAATACACAAACCTTCCGGATATTCAAATGAGGACAACAACAAATCCTGTGGCAAAAATTGTATTGTCTGCGATTCTATTTTATTCGCTAATTCATAAAATCGTATGGCTCTCGTGTCGAAAAATTCCTGGAACCGCAGTAGCCTTTGGACACCTCTCATAAAAACACTATTTGTTTCAAACCCGATTACATTATAGGCTTCATTATCCATAATGTCAAAAGATGTTCTTACGATGTTTTGATGAAATCTATTCACAAAATAAGAAGAAAAACCAGGGAGCGTTAACTTTTCCTTTATTCCGTTTAGAAAGTTAACAAAATTACGACCATAGCGTTTGGCATAAAAAGTATCCAAAGTATTCTGTATCGCCAATCCTCCCATCAACAAGTCATTATAAGTAGTATTCTTCTCTAAGAATCGTCCGACACGATAGCGGCTTTGTGCATCATAGGCCGCCCACATATAATCTCTGGCCTCATCATCTAAACCTACATAATACCTCTCGGTAAACTGTTCATCTCTAAAGGCTCTAACACTTTCGAGTGTTATATTTCGGGATAGCATCGGCAATATTTTCTCAATTTGTCTGTTAAATACCGCTACCTGTTCTATTACAGCACTTAATCCCTCCGAATCGGTACGTGAACTAATTGCCAGATACAAGGCCTGTTCATCTCCCGGTGTAAGAAGATCTTCCGATATTTTGAAATAATTTTTAAAGACCGAATTTTGGTCAACGGTTTTAAAGAGCCCCTCAACCGGCAGTTCATCAAGCGCAGTCCATATCGCATCAATTCTTTGTTTATCTCCCACTGTTGCCATATTATAGAACACATCGATAGGTCGCTCGCTTTGAAGTAGCTTCCGTTGTAGGACACGTTCTTTAACCGCAGCCTGTACGATATCGCTAGAATCGCAAATATTCACCCGTACGCCTTCCTCAGTCACTGCTTCCGTATATAGTTCAACAATACCCCTAACCGCGGTATTAAACTCCGGTGTAGCACTTGTTTTTAACACATTTCCTCCCTGATATTTCAGCGCCATCAAACTAAAGATTTTACTTGCGGCTCTATAATCCATTCGCAACAACAGTTCTCTTTCGTAAAAACGAAGTAAATCAGGGTTTACACCAAAAATATCCTGAACATCATTAAAGACAAAGTGCGGATATTTTCCCGGTAACTCGGTTTCTATCTTTTCTAAAAAATCATGTCGCCTATTTAATTTTTGGAGATAGCTATTCAATCTGTTTTCCGGCACGTTTAGTTCTTCCTGCATAAATCTCAAACGCAAATTATCCCATTGATCACGAGGATAGTTTCTGACATAACGAAAGGCCCTGTCCTGAATGGGTATTGCTTTTTCCGGAATTTCGCTTTTAAACTCCTCAATAAAACGACTTGCATCGTTCTTTACTTGGTTAAATTGCTCCCTTTGGAATTGTAACTGTTGCCACAATTCGACACTGGGATTTTCCTGATACTCGCCCCATACTCTCAGTAATTCTCTATTTACATCATTCAAACGTTGCATAATAGTAGCCTTCTCAGGAAATCGATTTCGCCATGTATCCATTACTTGAGCAATTGCAATTGTACAAATTTCATTATACAATTCATTTACCAAGATATTATCCCGATCTGTCCAAAAATTGACAGTAGATGGACTCGGCTTTCTGCTTTGGGCAACTAACCATGCCTCGACATTTCCCAAATAATATTCTCCGAAACTAGGTGAAATATTTATCAGGTGAAAAATATCTTCTATTGCAGAATTTTCTGTACCTATAGCAATCATATTTTCCTGAACAAATGAGCGCTCTGAATTAAGAACCCCTAAAAACAAGTCCTGTGAAATCGGGTTTGTTCGAATAAACTCTGAAGTTACCGACTCCAAAACTTCAAAATCTTCATGAATCATGGTTAACAACTTAAATCCCTCTTCCTGACTTTTCTTCGGATCAGGCAATTCATGATATGCATTTAAGTGTACTTTGAGTGATGTAAATACATCACTGTCGCAATAGTGTTCGAATTCCTGTCTGAATTCTTGCGTTTCCGGTAGGGCTAAGATCGTAAAACGAAAATTTTCCCAAGTGGTAATACGGTATGGTAATTTTGGCATATATTAAATGTTTAATAGTTAATAAACACACAAAATGCATCGCTTATAATAATCTTTCCGGGATTATTCAGACATAGCCGACAGGGTTCGGCAAATAATGTTTTCATACAAACAAGTAGCTAAAAAGTTGTCATTCCGGTTTTTATTGGTTGTCTGATACCGTCCAAATGACAAAAAGGCTTTTTAACAAAAAAAGCACAACTTATCTCCTGCTTTTTGATGGGAACCCGAAAGGAATCCGCCCATCTTATAAACATCACTATACTATCCGAAAAAACGACACATAAATTGGGATCATCCGGATTACTAAAAAAGTACTACGATAATCCCATAGGGTTAAAATGAATTTACCACTATTTTTAGAGTTTTTTTAATTTAACACTCGTTTGTCCTTATTCAGAAAACATTTGACCACCACCCCTATCTAACTCATTTTAAACAAGAAAGCAAAATTTTAAATTAAAACACAAACGATTACTCCTCTAAAAAATCAATATTGAATAACCTATTACAAACTTTACCGATAAAAAAACACCCTCAAAAGCAAAAGCTAATGAGGGTGTTTTTATTCCGTTTTTTCTACTTATTTTTTATCCAGCAGGTTGCTAATTTTTTTAATTTCCTGTTCCTTATCTTTAGGGAAAATCAGCAGCGTATCGTTTTTATCCACAACGATAAAATCGCTTAAACCATTAATTACTACCAGTTTTTTTCCTTCGGTACGAATAATATTATTGGACGCATTTTCCAGGATCATGGTCGCATTCACCACTGCATTAAACTGATCGTCCTTTGGTAATTTTTCGTGGAGTGACCCCCAGGTACCCAAATCGTTCCAGTCGAAAGTAGCCGGCAAAACAAATACGTTTTTCGCCTTTTCCAGAACGGCATAATCGATTGAAATATTTTCAGCATCCGGATAAATTTCATTGATAAATTCCTGTTCCCGGGACGTATTGTAAAAATCCATTCCCTTTTGGAACAGCTGTAGCATTTCCGGATGGAACGTTTCAAAAGCTTCGATGATCGAACGGATACTCCAGATAAATATTCCTGCATTCCAAAGGAAATTACGACTTTGGATAAATGCTTTTGCCGTTGCATAATCCGGTTTTTCCCGGAATTGCACTACTTTTTTAATCGGATTATTATCCAGTTTGTTATATTCGATATACCCATAGCCCGTATTCGGGAAGGTTGGTAAAATCCCCAATGTCATTAAAACATTGTTTTGAGAACAGTTATCGAATGATTTCTGGAGATTGGCGATAAATTGATCTTCATCCTCAATCCAATGATCACTTGGTGCTACAACGACTAATGCATCCGGATTTTTTTGTTGTATTTTTAAGGAGGCCAATACGATACAAGGTGCTGTATTTCGCATTACAGGCTCCAGGATTACCTGTTCTTGTTTTACCTGCGGCAATTGTTCCAACACCAGCTGATTATAGCGCTCGTTGGTTAAAATCAATATATTTTCTTCCGGTACAATCTTAGAAAGTCTGCTAAATGTTTTCTGGATCAGTGTTTCCCCGGTTCCCAGCATATCGTGGAACTGTTTAGGGAAATCGACTGTACTTACTGGCCAGAACCGGGATCCAACTCCACCGGCCATTAGTATTGCATAATAGTTTTTATTCATCATATTGTGCCAAATGATATGGCTAATTCTTTAGTTTATTATCCGGGTAACAATTCAACTTCTGCATTGGGATTAAACAGGTAAACCTTTCCTGAGTTCAATTCCATACATTCGAATCGTTTTATTCGCTGTGCTCCTTTTTTAAAAATCCTTCCATTATGAATCCGGAAGACACTCCCATATGGGATTTCAAATATATAATTTTTATCGTTAGCCGGATCAAATTGTTTTAAAGCGAGTGCTAATGTCGCATCGGTATCACTACTGGCTTTAGGGTTTCTAAAATGTCGGGCCAACAATGGCAATAACTGGTTGGGAAAAATCTCCGGTCGTAAAAACGGCACCATCAATCGCTGAAAGGTATTTTTCCATTCGTCTCCATGCGGTTTAATATTCCGGCCGTATTTTTCGAAAGCCACCAAATGCGCTATTTCATGAATAAGCGTCATAAAAAACCGATATTTATTCAGACTGGCATTAACCGTAATCTGATGATAACCGTCCGGATGTTTCCGGTAATCGCCATGTCGGGTCACCCTCTCATTAACGATTTTCAGATGTACGCGATTGAGCTTTATCAGCTCAAAAACGGCATCCAATGCGTGTTCCGGTATATAGGGTGCTAATTTATCTTTCATCTGAATTCCTCTGAACGCGTTTAGGGCGTGGTTGAAGAAACCTGTAATACTTTTCCGTTGAAATATTTATTTCCGTTTAGGGCAAAATCAAAAATATAGTCGGCCATTTCTTTTGCATTTAGCGGCGCTTCATATCCCGGAAAGGCTTCCTGTAGCATTTCCGTCTGAACGGCACCTAATGCCAACACATTAAAAGCGATTCCTTTTTCTTTGTATTCTTCGGCCAATAATTCCGACAAGGTAATTACTGCACCTTTACTCGAACTGTACGCCGCAAGTCCTGCAAATTTCATACTTCCCTGAATCCCCCCCATACTACTGATCGTTAGCACATGGCTTCCTTTTTGTAAGTACGGAATACAGATACGGGTTAAATTGGCCACGCCAAAAACATTTACTTTATAAATATTTTCAAATTCCTGTGCCGAAATTTCTCCGAATGGTTTTAGCAATAACGCTCCGGCATTATGGATAAGGATATCTACTTTTTTCCAGGTCGACGCGATAAATTGCTGAACTTTTTCCAGATCTTCCTCCAATGACAAATCAATGCTTAAACAGCTGATATTTTCATTTTCGAGTAATGCCTGTGGCTGTTTTCGCGACAAGGCCAACACCTGATGTCCCGCAGCAGCAAATTCCAATGCAAGTTCATATCCGATTCCTCTGCTTGTCCCTGTTATAATAATGTTTTTCATTTTACTGTAAAATCCTGTTCGATTGTATGCTTTTAATTTAGTTTAATCTCTTTCTGTTTCGAATTGGTCATTCCCTCTACTGCCGGGATGATTTCTTTCGCATAGGCTGCCATATGCGCCGTATCCATCAACTTAAATTCATCCAACGGGTGGTGGTAATAGGAATAATTTTCAAAGTCGAACGTACAAACGGTTTGTGCCGGTACGTTAAATTCGACAAAAAACGGATAATTATCCGAAGCCATAAACAAGCGATATTGCAATTCGACTTCTAAAAACCCTACGGTTTTCTTATGGGTATATTCATTGATTTTTTCCGACATATTCGATTTTCCAAAACCGGTTATATAGGATGAAAATTCCCGTTTCATCGGTACTCCCAGCATTTCAAAATTCAACATGGTGTAGAGATTAAAATGCTGCTCTTTTAATTTTTTTGCCAAATGATAGGATCCCAACAATCCTTTTTCTTCCGCCGAAAAGAAGGCAACTAATATGCTTCTTTTGTTGGTTTTATTTTTTGCAAAATATTTGGCTACTTCCGACATTACCGTTGTTCCGGAAGCATTATCGTTGGCGCCATTGGCAATATCATCGCCGTTAATCGCAGTCGACACACGTCCGATATGATCGTAATGCGCACCGATAATCACAAATTCATTTTTAAGTTTCGGGTCATTTCCTTCAATAACACCCACGATATTAAAAGCCGGTTTATGGAAATTACCCAACGTATCCCGGTAGGTTTTAAAATACGGTTTAATATTATTTTCGCGCATCAGGTTTTCAAGATACACGGCTGCTTTTTCAATTCCTTTGCTTCCACTGTCACGACCTTCCAGTTCATCGGAAGACAAATATTGCAAGGTGTTGGATACATCCTGCTGCTTCACTTCATAAGCAGAAGCCGTAGCGGTAGTTTCATTTTTAGTATTTGATGTTGCACATCCCAGTAATACGAATGGTAAAAGGTAAAGTGTTTTTTTCATGGAGGCGTCTTTTTGCACTTTCGCTAAAATACTAAAAATCCCGTCCTGAATATCAAGACGGGATTGATTTATTTGGAATATTCCAGATTACGCCAGCATAGTCACCGGGTTTTCCAGATATTGTCTTAAAGTTTGTAAAAACTGTGCTCCAGTTGCACCGTCAACAGTTCTGTGATCGCACGCAAGGGTTACTTTCATCGTATTTCCTACTACGATTTGTCCGTTGCGAACCACCGGTTTTTCAACAATCGCTCCTACGGATAAAATTGCTGAGTTTGGTTGGTTGATGATCGATGTAAATTCTGTAATTCCGAACATACCTAAATTCGAAACGGTAAATGTACTACCTTCCATTTCGGCAGGTTGTAATTTTTTGTTTCGGGCTCTTCCGGCTACATCTTTTACATTAGCACCGATCTGAGATAAAGTCATCTGGTCTGCGAAACGCAATACCGGAACAACCAATCCGTCTTCTACCGCTACTGCTACTCCGATATTTACATGGTGGTTGATCACCGTTACATCATCTTTCCACTGTGAATTTACCTGTGGGTGTTTTTTTAACGCCATTGCACATGCTTTGATCACCATATCGTTAAACGATACTTTGGTATCCGGCAATCCGTTAATCATCTCACGGGAAGCCATCGCATTGTCCATAGCCACTTCGATAGTCAGGTAATAATGTGGTGCTGTAAACTTCGATTCCGCCAATCTACGGGCAATCGTTTTACGCATTTGTGAGTTTTTCACTTCTTCCACATAGGTTTCCCCAGCCGGAACAAACGGTTTTACCTGAGGTGCAGCAGCTGTAGCAGCCGGTGCACTTGCGGTTTGCGGTTGTACCGAAGTCGCCTGAGGCGTAAAGCTCTCTACGTCTTTTTTAACGATACGACCGTTTTCGCCGGTTCCTTTTACCTGAGCCAAATCCACACCTTTTTCCTGTGCGATTTTTTTAGCCAAAGGCGATGCCAATACACGTCCGTTAGCTGTTGTAGCTTGTGGCACTGCTGTTTCAGCAATCGTTTCTTTTACTTCTGTTTTGGTTTCAGCAACGGTTTCTACCGCTCCACCAGCTTTGTAATTTGCAGCAAGCGCACTTACATCGGTACCGGCAGGACCAATAATCGCCAGAATACTGTCAACCGGAGCCGACTGTCCTTCCTGAACACCGATATACAAAAGCGTACCGGAGTTAAACGATTCAAATTCCATCGTTGCTTTATCAGTTTCGATTTCAGCCAGGATATCTCCTTCTGAAATGCTATCACCGATTTTTTTCAACCAGGTTGCTACGGTACCGTCGGTCATCGTATCACTCAGACGCGGCATCGTAACTATTTTAACACCGGCAGGAATTTCAGCTGCCTGTGATTTTGTTTCTGTTTTTATGTCTTCCGAAGCCGGAGCCGTTTCTTCTTTTGGAGCGGCTGCCGCAGGCTGACCTCCACCACTTAATAAAGCGGAAATATCTTCGCCCGGTTTACCGATAATTGCCAATAAAGCATCTACCGGAGCCGATTCTCCTTCTTGTATTCCGATATGCAATAAGGTACCCGAATTAAACGATTCAAATTCCATGGTTGCTTTATCGGTTTCAATTTCTGCAAGAATATCGCCTTCTTTAACAACATCTCCTACTTTCTTTAACCAAGTCGCCACAACACCTTCAGTCATGGTGTCACTTAGACGGGGCATGGTAACAACTACTGCCATAATCGATTATAATTTATGTGGTAAAAATGGGTAATTCTCTTGTTCGTATACTACGTCGTACATTACGTTTAAATCCGGGTAAGGTGATTCTTCTGCGAATTTCTCACACTCTTCCACAAGATCTTTCACTCGCTGATCGATCGCTTCGATTTCGGCTTCCGTAGCATAGTTATTTTCTTTGATAATATCCAATACCTGTGTGATCGGGTCGATTTTTTTGTATTCTTCAACCTCTTCTTTTGTACGGTAGTGTTGTGCATCCGACATAGAGTGACCTCTATAACGGTATGTTTTGATTTCAAGGAAAGTTGGTCCGTCACCACGTCTTGCTCTTTCCATAGCTTCATGCATCGCTTCGGCTACTTTTACCGGATTCATTCCGTCTACCGGTCCACATGGCATTTCGTATCCTAATCCCAGTTTCCAGATATTGGTATGATTGGCAGTACGCTCTACAGAAGTTCCCATCGCATAACCGTTGTTTTCAACGATAAATACTACCGGAAGTTTCCACAACATCGCCATATTAAACGCTTCGTGTAGCGATCCCTGACGTGCCGCTCCATCTCCGAAATAGGTTAAGGTAACCCCACCTGTTCCGAAATATTTATCAGCAAAAGCGATACCTGCTCCAACCGGAATTTGCGCACCCACGATACCGTGACCACCGTAAAATCCGTGTTCTTTAGAGAAAATATGCATCGATCCACCTAATCCTTTTGAAGTTCCGGTAGCTTTTCCTAACAACTCCGCCATTACTCTTCTCGGATCAACTCCCATACCAATTGGCTGTACGTGGTTACGATAAGCTGTGATCATTTTGTCTTTGCTTAGGTCCATTGCATGAAGTGCACCCGCTAAAACAGCTTCCTGTCCGTTATACAAATGCAAAAAACCTCTAACTTTTTGTTGTATATATAATGCAGCCAGTTTGTCTTCGAACTTTCTCCAGAACTGCATGTCCTCATACCATTTAAGGTAAACTTCTTTTGTGATTTCTTTCATATTGCTTTTACTTTTGCTGTTGCACCGTATTGATTTGACAAAGCATAATACAGCACCTTACACAATTTTGCGAACGGCAAAAATAAGACATACTCGGAAGAAGTAAAAATTTACAGGAATGTATTTTTGTTATTTTTTTATCAAGTTTTAAAAAAGGAGTTCGGATAAACCGTTCTTTTTAAAACAATAAAATCTTCCAGCCTTATTCTCTCACAATTCCACACAAAACCGTTATAACGATAACATACCGCTTACAGGAATTTTTTATCGAAATGGAACGGCAATATATTTTGTAACGAATCCGATTTATACACTTCACCAACTTCACCCATAAAATACAATTCAATTGGCTTCTCCTGACGGAACTCGTATTCGGCAATCGACTGACGACAAGCTCCGCAAGGCGGTATTGGCGATTCAACCGGTTTATCATCGGAAGTAGCCGAAATCGCAATTTTTAAAATCTGCGCCTCCGGATATAAAGCACCTGCCTGGAAAATCGCTACTCTTTCGGCACAAAGTCCGGACGGATAGGCCGCATTTTCCTGATTCGATCCAACCACCACTTTTCCATTATCCAATAAAATAGCCGCACCTACTCTAAATTTCGAATACGGCGCATAGGCTTTTTTACGGATAGCAACAGCTTGCTCCATCAACGGTTTTACATCATTTGGCAATTCACCTTCAGAACCATACACCCAAAATGACGTTGTCACATCTATTTTCTTCATATTAAAAACTTCTTTTAGACAAAAAATCCAAATTCCTGACGGAATTTGGACGCTTTGTTTATTTATATTACTATCTACTAATATTCATCATAGGAATCTCCGAAATTGAATGTCAGAGAGAAACGCAAAGTATTTTCAAGTGGGTTTCTCACTTTCGATGTTGAGAACAAGTAGGAAACATCCACTTTTACAACACTGTATTTGAATCCGGCTCCCATTGTAAAATATTTACGGGCTCCTTTTAATTCACTTTCGTTAAAATATCCGGCACGTAAAGCAAATGAATTCTGATACATGTATTCTGCTCCTAAAGCCCATGTAAATTCTTTTAACTCTTCGCTCATTCCACCCGGTGCATCACCAAATGATTTAAACATTCCGGAAACCCATCCTGTTTTACGGTAATCGGAAATCGCGATATTACGGTCGTTACTATCGATAACACCGTCACCGTTAATATCGGTAACTTCCGGTGGCGTTGGTACTAATAATTTATTTACTTCTCCCATTACGGATACTTTATTGTATTCGTCCAGGATAAAATCGAAACCGGCACCTAATTTTAAGTTAGCAGGAAGGAAGTTACTGCTTAAATCGTCGTTATCATAACTGATTTTAGGCCCCATGTTCTGGAAGTTAAAACCAGCTCTCCAACGTCCGTCGAAATCAGAATAGGCAATTTCTTCCGACTGGTAGAAACCAGCAACGTCAACAGCAAACGTATTGGCTGCAGAAGCATCGTTTGTTCCGTCGTTAATTTTCAGATTCGAACGGATATAACGTCCGGCTACCGCCATTGCAAACTGATCGCTCAATTTCAAAGAGTAGGATGCATCCAAAGCGAATTCGTTCGGACTAACAGTATTTAACTGATTTCCCAACGCATCGGTTAGCTGAATATCACCTAATCCGAAATAACGCAAACTACCGGCAAAGGCACTACGTTCGTTGATTTTATTAAAGTAGGTAATCTGACCTAATGAAATGTCATTGGCAATGGAAGTAAGATATGGGGTATAACTCACAGAAAACCCTTGCTTTGTTAAAGCAAAAGCATATTTCGCCGGGTTGTATTGTTGCGAATAAGCGTCGGAAGAACTCGAAACACCGATATCTCCCATACCCGCTGCTCTGGCATCGGCAGCAATCATTAAAAAAGGAACTCCGGTTGTAATAACTCTATCCTGTGCTTGCATCCATTGGGTTGCGCCTGCAAACAAACACAACGATAATATTGCAATTTTTCTCATTAGCTATTATTTGATTTAATTCAACAAATATAATATTTTATTAAAGGATTACAAGTTTTTCGTACTTTTCGGCCCTTTTATTTGAAACCGAAGATTTAACGGTTAATTTATATACATATACTCCTTTTCCAATTCGATCTCCAAAATCATCCCTTCCGTCCCATTTAATATCACGCGACAGAAAACCCTCAGTCATAATGGATTGATTAATCGTTCGCACCACTTTTCCGGTAATTGTCATGATCTGAACCTGTACATCCAACGGCTCATACGGACTGTTATGTGTGAACCAAAATTCAGTATAACTAACAAAAGGATTCGGATAATTTAACACTTTATCGAGTTCCAGGCCTTCATCGCCCACCACCACAAACTGAATTTCGGCCGTTACGAGATTATTATATACATCCCATGCTTTAAACGTGAGCGTATGCAATCCTTTTGCCAGATTCCGGAACGGAAACCGCAGTTTTCCTTTGGTATAATCATCCGGGAACGTTTCGTAATAATCGTTCATCACATACGGCTTGGTTTCATCACCATCCAGAATCCCGATAATATCGTGTCCGATACCACTGGCGGTATTAATTCCGTTATCATCTTCCAAAAATGCCAGCAAATACGGTGATGCATTTGTAATTCCGCCCGACACAAACGATTCGTCATTCATATACAAACGCACTTTTGGTGGTGTATTATCGACCGCAGCATTTGGATTCACACCGCCGATCTGAATCAACGTATCATAACCGGTTTGATTTTCCAATATCTGTTTTCTCTTCGCATAAAAACTCACCCTTCCGTTACCCACCGGTACCCGAATATCTTTAGGCATTACAAATCCAAACTCGAAAGCACCGTTTGTTACCGAGGCATTCCCTCTGAAAACAGTTTCCCCCAGGGTTTTAAAATTCATAATAATCAAACCACTACTATTGGAAGCACCATTATTACCTAACGTACTTCTTGAAATTTTCTTATCAAAAATCTGCACCGCCAGATCACCATTATAAGATGGCAACGGATTTCCGATCTCATCGGTTACTTCCCCGGCGAGCTTTACATACGAAAGCGCCTGCAACGCATTATTGAATTGAGCGATCGGAACATCATTCACTTTTGTAAGTCGGATTTTTGGTTTTGGTATCGCCAGTTTCATCGCCGGATCACCAATAAAAAACACTACATTCCGGTTATCGGTCAGGTTTTCGTTTTTCGTTCTACGAAGTGCTTCCGACATCGTATCATACACATCCGATCCATAGGAATACAGAAATTTACTCAACGACTTGTTCATATTTAATCCGGTAGTAATTCCGATTTCCCGTGTTGTCGCCACCAAAGCCACCGCTCCACCGGCCGTATTCCAATACATATATTCACCTCCCGTTGGACGATACGGATTATCAAAACGGGTAAACTCACAAGTGATCGTAATAAACAACGGATAACGAAAACGGTTTGTCAGGTTTTGCGCATCCGCTTTATCAAAAATACGTTCGGTAGCCAAACCATCTTCTCCACCGTGACCAAAGTAATTCACCGCCAAAGCACCCTGTGCAAAAGCCTCCAATATATCCTGTCTTGCTTTTGGATAACGCTCCCCTCCGGCAGCTACTTCCTGCAAATAGGAATCGGTATGGATTTTTTTTACGTTTACAAACGGCTTTTCTTCATACAATTCATCACCCAGTTTATCCAGGTCAAACTGTAAAGTCGCATCGGTCGTATTATCGGCATCATCCGAGATCAACACATAATTATTTCGCCATCTGCCATAGGAACGTTCATCAAAATACTCCAAAGCCTTTCCAACCATATCACCCGCCTGCTGACTTGAACTTACCAACATCCTTCCCACTGCAATATCCAAACCGGCTGTTGTTAACATCGGTCCTTCCGTCGGATCCATCAATACATAAAAATCATCCGACATAAAAGAGGCATAGGCAGAGAAATTCTGCGAGTTATTTACTTTCGGATCATTTGGATTAAGTCCGTGGAAAACCGGCACTATATTCGTATTGTTTGGAATTCTGTTTTTATAATCAAAAGATGCATCGCCAAACATATTTACATATCGCACTCTTTTAGCTGGCGTTGATGCATTCCAGTATACATATTTAATAAAATTCCGAATCGCGGCAACATCCTGTTTTCCGGATGAAAACTCCTGATAGATACTTTCAAGGTTAACCACTTTTGTATTTAACCCGGAATTATTTCGGTGATAATTCGCCAATCGTTCCGCCTGACCGTTTAAAGAAGCCGGTGTTATGATCAGGTAATCCACATCCTGAAATTCCCCTTGTTGGTTTTTAAAGATCGTTCCTTTTAAATCCTGATTCGCGATACGTCCCGCACCATCATTTAACGGCGAATACAAATCGTTATAATCGACCGCAACATATTTACGGACTTCACCCAAATTCGCTTTAAACGAAAAAGCAGCCTGTCCCTGATTTTCAAATTTTGTCACATTATAAATATCGGTCACATCCCAAACCTGTCCGATACCGGAAGCATTGGACACGATATATTCGGCCACACCTATATTATTAGCAGCATCATTTCTGTAAAACAAAAACTGTTTTCCATAGCCTGTCAATTGGCGTTGCGATTCCAGCGCGATATAATCCAGATAGCCATTAGACGAAGGCACGCCTCCATTATCGTATGTCAGCTTAACCGAAATTTCTCCGGTAGTAGCCGAAAATGTATTTTCAAGCAAGGTTTCATAAGCTGACACATGCACATCCGGACTCAGCGCATTAAAATTGGCCGTCCCAATACTTTGTTCATTCGCTTTTACCTGAAAAGACGAATTCCCATAGGAAGCCGAAGCCATATTCACCCGGATTTTCACCGGTACGCTAGTCACAATATTTGGAATCTGGAATTTGAAAGTCTGCTCGTTTTCGATGGCAAACATTTCTCCAAACCATTTACGCCCCAGTCGGCCGATATTCACTTTATCCACTTCGTGAAACTGATAATCGTCAAACTGGTTATAGGTCACGGTTGTTGCCGCTGTTGGCTGCACATTGGTATTGATCCGTTTTCCCGGACCGCCTTTTGTAGTAATATAATAATGAGAACGATCGGCATACAGATTCACATTGGTAAGACTCTCTTTATTCCAACCTTCCGGTCCTTCGGCATAAAAAATAATATAATCGTACTCTCCAAAATCCCCGTCATTTTCTCCGATTACCTGAATGGCATTTTCCTCCAGATCGTCCGGATAAGGCGTACTATTTAATAGTGGTAACATCCGTCCGCCGTTTCCGTAGATCTTGATATTTCTAGGATCTACTCCGGTATTCATGCCCAGTTGTTGTAAAAAAGCTCTTGATATTTTATAAACCCCTGATTTTTCAACATAAAAACGGTAAAAATCACCGGAAGCCAAAACAGAATTCGTAACCGCAGCCACATTCATATTCTGAGAAGCCATTCTGGACGAACCCCCATTGGAAAATTCGGCATCCAGCGAAACCACTCTTTTAAACGTTTCGCCTACCTTAATAATAGGAGAAAAAATCAATACCGCTTTTTGCTCATCTCTTGCGATAAAATACTCCAGTTTTTCGTTAAGCTTATCTGATAAAGACGCCACCGAAAGATCATTAAGATCGCTACGGCTCACGGATTCGTAAACCACATTCGAAATTTTCAGCGATCGGGTATCGACAGCACCATTAATTGGAATCGCTTTTTTAAAACGAATACTCTTCAGATCGGCATTAAACTCGAAGTTTTCGGCGGCAAATTGCGGCACCTTATAATTAACGGTTTCATACTGTATTCCTGCAGCTGGTTTCCATTCAATTACAATATGCTCTTTCTGCTGCGCGAACGATAGCAGACTCGTAAACAAAAAGATAAAGAGTATATATTTTTTCATCAAGATCAAAACGTATTAATTACAGAGATATTACAAAGAGAAAAAATATTTTTTGGAAAAACTAATTTCGCACTACATATAAATAAAAAGGCCGCTTACACAATATCTGAATACAACTGGCGTTCTTTATATTAGATTTAACAAAAAATTATAATTAGTTTTAATAAATCACAAAAAAATTGTTGCCGTTTAATGGTTAATTATTATATTGCGGCACTAAAATTATACCTAACTGAAAGTATGAAAATCAACAGAATTATGGCTTTACAATTGATGGCAGCATTATCGCTATCGATTGGTTTTACTAGTTGTAGTAAAAAATCGGGGTCAAAAGGAACTTCTGCAGCTACTGGTTGGAAAATCAACGATAAGAAAGGTGGTTTCCAATACAATGCGAAGTACAAAAAGCAAGAAACCCCTCCTGGAATGGTTGCCGTAGAAGGTGGAACATTCACTATGGGTAAAGTGCAAGATGACCCAATGCACGATTGGAACAACACTCCAAACCAACAACACGTACAGTCGTTCTACATGGATGAAACCGAGGTAACGAACTTTATGTATACGGAGTACCTATTCTGGTTAAAAACCATTTTCCCACCGACAGATGAAAACTACAAAAACATTTATGTTGGTGCCTTACCGGATACTTTGGTATGGAGAAATCGTTTAGGATATAACGAAACAATGACTAACAACTACCTTAGACACCCTGCTTATGCAAACTACCCTGTAGTTGGTGTAAACTGGATTCAGGCAGTTGAGTTTAGCAAATGGAGAACAGACCGTGTGAACGAGGCTATTCTGGAGCGCGAAGGATACCTGAAAAAAGACTCTAAAATTACGGAAGTAAAAGCAGAGAGCACTTTTAGCACGGAATCGTATTTAGCTTCTCCTACTTCAACTTATGGAGGAAACGAAGAGCTTGTTTACAAAGGTCAACGAAATAAATTAGCGGCTAAAGAAGATGCTAAAAACGTTTACGCCCAAAGAACGTCAGGTATCATCTTACCGGAATACAGACTACCAACTGAAGCAGAGTGGGAATACGCTGCTGTTGCATTAGGTGGAATCCGTGAGTACAACACCTACAAAGGGAAGAAAAAATACCCTTGGAGCGGACAGTACACACGTTCTGGAAAAAGACAATACAGAGGTGACCAGTTAGCGAACTTCAAACAAGGAAAAGGAGACTACGGAGGAATTGCCGGATGGTCTGATGATGGAGCTGACATCACTAACGAAGTTAAAAAATACCCGCCAAATGATTTCGGTTTATACGATATGGCTGGTAACGTAGCGGAGTGGGTTGCCGATGTTTACAGACCAATTGTAGATGATGAAGCGAATGACTTCAACTACTATAGAGGTAACATCTATATGAAAAACAAAATCGGTGAAGACGGTAAAGTGGAAATGGTTACTACTGAAAACATCACTTATGATACATTAAGTAACGGTAGAATCATGGCACGTAACTTCCCTGGACAAATTGCTCAGGTAGCTATCGACGACAACGAAACCTATTTAAGACAAAACTTCTCTAAGAGTGACAACAGAAACTACAGAGATGGTGATAAACAATCGACTCGTTTCTACAACTTCGGAAATGAAGAAGAAGGAGCTGAAGAGAAAAAAGACGACAAAAACAGAATGTACGATTCACCGAAACACTCTGTAACAAAAGACAGTCTTGGAAACCTTGTTCGTAAATATGACCACTCTGATAAGAGAACAACTTTAGTAAACGACGACAGTAGAGTTTACAAAGGTGGATCTTGGAGAGACAGAGCTTACTGGTTAGATCCTGCATCAAGAAGATATTACCCGCAGGATATGGCTACAGACTATATCGGATTCCGATGTGCAATGTCTAAAGTAGGTCCTAAATCAGGTAAGAAAAAAGCCAGAGGATAATTAAATTTTCATACATACTTTAAAAGCCCTAAACTATTTTAGGGCTTTTATTTTTTTAGTACTTTCACAACATGAAAATAGAAGAACTTTATCAGTGTTTTTTACAGTGTACCAGCATTTGTACCGACACCCGAAAAATAGAACCGAACTCGTTGTTTTTTGCCCTTAAAGGCGACAACTTCGATGCGAATACCTTTGCCGCTGAAGCCCTTACCAAAGGCGCCTTATTTGTTGTAATCGATGACAAAAAATACTTTACCGACGAAAACAAAATGCTTTTGGTTCCCGATAGCCTAAGAGCGCTACAGGGATTGGCCAACTACCATCGCATCCAATTGGGATTACCAATTATTGCACTTACCGGAAGTAATGGTAAAACCACCACAAAAGAACTGATCAACGCTGTTTTATCACAACAATACAATACCAAAGCCACCGTTGGCAACCTCAACAATCATATTGGTGTTCCGCTTACGCTTTTGTCGTTTAATGAAGATACCGATATCGGAATCGTTGAAATGGGTGCCAACCATCAGAAAGAAATTGAAATGTTATGCCGTATCGCCCAACCGGACTTCGGCTATATCACCAATTTCGGAAAAGCCCACCTCGAAGGTTTTGGCGGAACGGAAGGCGTGATTAAAGGAAAAAGCGAGTTATACGAATATCTCGAAAAACACGAAAAAACCGCTTTTGTCAATCTGGATGATCCTATTCAGGACGAAAAAACAAAAAACTTCACCCGTTATACCTTTTCACAAAAAGGAAACAGTGATGTGATGATTCAATCTATTTCGGCCAATCCGATGGTGAAAATCGGCGTGGAAAACACTACAATACAATCCCATCTGATCGGGATTTACAATGCCAACAATATCAATGCCGCCATCAGCATCGGAAACTATTTTAATGTTCCTACCGAAGCCATCAAAACGGCAATCGAAAATTATATCCCGAGCAATAACCGCTCGCAGCTAATTGAAAAAAACGGAAATCATATTATTCTGGATGCCTATAATGCCAATCCAAGTAGTATGACTGCCGCATTGGAAAACTTTGCACAACTTGAAGACGGATCGAAAATTGCCATTTTGGGCGATATGTTCGAACTCGGAACCGAAAGTCTGAAAGAACATCAGAACATCGTTTCATTGGTGAGCCGTACGCCGGAAATCAAAACCTATTTTATCGGTAAGGATTTCTTTGCTTCAAAAGTCGACCAGCCGCATTTGCATTTCTTTTCCAGCTTTGACGATTTCACCCATTCGTTTCAAAACGAGATTCCAAAAGCCCATACGATACTCATAAAAGGTTCGCGTGGAATGGCGCTCGAACGAACACTGGAACTCTTATAAAACAGTCGCTGCAAAAAATGCAGCGATTTTTTTTATCTCTTTTTGTAACAATCGCATCACAACTGCATCAAAAGAAAACAAATCTTAAAACGCAGTTATTATGAAAAATGCTATTCTTACTTTATTCCTACTTTTTAATCTGACATTTGGCTTTGCACAACAACAGGCTTTCGACGTAAAAGTGATTGGCAAAGGACAACCGATACTTCTTATTCCGGGTTATTCTTGCAGTGGCGCTGTTTGGAACGAAACCGCTGATCATTTAAAAAACAACTATCAATTGCATATCCTGACACTGGCTGGTTTTGCAGGTGTAAAACCGATTGAAGATCCGGTATTGCAAACCGTACACGATCAACTGATACAATATGTCAAAACCAACAAATTAAAAAAACCGATCGTGATCGGTCATAGTCTGGGTGCTTTTATGGCGTTATGGGTAAGCAGTTCACAACCGGACCTTTTTGGCAAAATCGTTTGTGTGGATGGCGTTCCGTTTATTTCGGCACTGACCAAACCCGAAACAACAGTAGCCTCTTTAAAAGACGATCCGCGTTTTAACAAAGAAGCGGTAATCAATAATTTCAAATCCATTCCGAACGACAACTATGTTGCTAATATGACTCAAATGATGCTATATCAGGTTCGCGACACGGCAAGAGCCAAACAGATTGCCGAATGGAGCTTTGCCAGCGATCGCGCAACATTGGGATCGACCATCGTGGAAATGTCGTTAACCGACCTTCGCACGGATATTGCAAAAATCAAAAGCCCGGTATTGATTTTAACCAGTATCTTTAACACAAAAGAAAACAGCGAAAAAATCTATAACGAGCAATATGCCGCTTTAAAAAACAAGACAATCAAGGTCGCCGACAGTAAGCATTTTATTATGTACGACGCTCCGGAATGGTTTTACAGCACAATGGACAACTTTCTAAATCAAAAATAAGCGTGTCGACAGAACAACAGCAAGACAGTCAATTCCGGGAATTGTATGCCACCTACTCGGCCAAAATACACCGTATCTGTTTGGGGTATACCGGAAACCGCATGGAAGCCGACGATTTGCTACAGGAAGTATTTATCCGGATCTGGCAAAACCAGCACAAATTCCGGGGCGAATCGCAAATCAGCACCTGGATCTATCGGATTGCGGTCAACACCTGCCTCTATCACATCCGTTCGCAAAAAAACAAACAAACCGACGAACTTAAACCCGAACTGGCAACAATCGATCACAACGACAGCAACGAAAAAGAACAGCAAATCCAGTTACTCTACAAATGCATCAGCGAACTGAACGAATCCGATCGTTTGATCATTACCATGTTACTAGAAGATGTACCCTATAACGAAATTGCCGCGGCAACCGGAATCACGGAAGGTAATTTACGCGTAAAAATACACCGGATAAAACAACAATTAAATACCATTTACAGTAAATATGAAAGCGTTTGACAATCTAAAAGAAATCTGGCAACAACAAAGTACCGGTGCGCTACCTGATGTTACTGTTATCATCAACAAAGCGAAAAAAGAACAACAATCCATGACCCGGAAAATTGGTATTCAGGTGGGAATTTTAATGCTTACCATCGTATTCCTGTCCGTAATTTTCAACAATATCGCTTTTAAAAAGATCACCACATTTATTGGTATCGGACTGATGTTTTTTGCCATGTTCGGGTATTCCGCTTTGCGATTATATCAGATAAGCACCCTTCGAAAAGTTGATTTAACCGCTTCGCCTAAAGTCGCTTTAACAGGAATGCAACACTTTTACCGCTTTCAGCAAAAAGTGAATACAACCTATACCCAACTTTATTATATCATACTAAATACCGCCTTTGTTTTTTATTTTATCGAAGTGCTGCGACCATTATCGACTACCGTAAAAATCGTTACTCTTGTATCTTATGTTACCTGGATGCTTATCGCCTATTTTATAATTGGTAAAAAATACATCCGTAAGGAACATGCCAAAACCGAAAGTATCATTACCGCATTACAGGAAATCGAAGCGAATTACGAGAAATAATTATAACACCTCATCTTTACACCTCATTACACACCTGACAGGTTTTCAAAACCTGTCAGGTGTATCAACCTTTTTGAAAACCTTTCAGCTATATCAAACCAAGTCGGATGTATATTATTTTCGTAACTTCGTAAAAACCTGACATTCGACCTTTTGAAAAAAGCAATACTCCTTCTGGCATCAATTATTCTGTTTTCGGTTTCCTGTTCGGCACCGAAAAAAAACACGGTGACTGTTATCCGTAAATCTGCGAGTGATTCTCTTACCAATCGGTTACAGCAACTTTATGACAAAGGTTATTTTAACGGATTTGGTGTTGCAATTGTAGATGATCAAGGAGTGCGCTATAAAAACGGATTCGGATATGCCGACCAGGCAGCTCACAAAGCCTATACTGTACAGACCATTCAAAGCGTTGCTTCCGTATCCAAGACACTGGTGGGAATAGCACTGCTAAAAGCGCAGGAACTTGGTAAACTCCGATTAGACGATCAGGTTAACCGGTACCTTCCTTTTGAAGTGCATAATCCCTATTATTTGGATACTCCTATTACCATCCGGCAATTGGCGACTCATACTTCGACGATACTGGACAATGAAAATTATTTAAGCAAGAACTATTATCTAAAACCCGACCAGAATCTAAACGGTTTACCTTTAGTATTCGACGATACCCAAATACTAAACCCGGCAGAATCGGCCGTGGGGTTGAATACTTTCACAAAAGAAATGTTGGCTTCTCATGGCACATGGCATATAGCAGACACTTTCTTAAACAAAGTACCGGGCACACAATATGAATACTCCAATACCGGAACGACATTGGCCGCCTATATTATCGAACGTGCCACCGGGGAGCCTTTTGATGTTTTTACTCAAAAACACATCCTTATTCCATTAAAACTAAAAAACTCCGGTTGGAAATTCGATGCTATAGATCTATCACGCCTGTCGCGCTATTATCAGGATCCTAAAACACTACTTCCTTATTACAGCATGAGTTCCTATCCGGATGGTGGTTTTATGACAACTATTGACGATTTAAGCAAGTACCTACAGGAATTGATCCAGGGTTATAACGGCAACGGCACAATCCTATCCAAAGAAAGCTATCGCGAGTTTTTTAAACCACAGTTATCAGCCGAACATTTTACCGAGCGAAACACTCAAAATCCGTATAGTGAATCGTATAATACCGGGATTTTTATAGGTTACGGTTATACCGGTTATATTGGTCATACCGGTGGAGATCCCGGCGTTATGGCCATGCTGTTTTTTGATCCGAAAACCAGTATCGGGCGCATCATGATGTTCAACACCAACTTTTCAACTCAGGAAGGCAATCAGGTGTTTTATCAGATATGGGATGCTTTGGGACACTGATGTGCTACACCTGACCCGTTTTAAAAACCTGTCAGGTGTGATAAGCAGCATTACATCAAAGTAGAAACTGTTGCACTCTTTTAAAAAAATCCGTTTTATAAGTATCGCCTAGAGGCAGGCTTTTATTCAGAACCCAGACTTCGTTCGTATCGGTTTTTTCTATTTTCCCCAGTGCCACCACATAGGATTTATGTATTTTCACAAACCGGTCTTCCGGCAGATGTTCTTCAAAATGTTTTAGGGTATTATAGGTAATCACCTGCTCTTCGCCGGTATGAATCACAACATAATTCTTAATACTTTCGATATAATAGATCTCATTTATAAGAACCCGTTTATACCGGTTTTTGCCATCCGTTTTGATAAAAAAATAATCCTCCTGTATCGTTTCGGCAACGGACTTTGGCTTCGATGAATCCGAAATTTTCCGCACTTTTTCGACAGCTCCGATAAACCGGTTAAACGCCACCGGTTTTAACAAATAATCGACGGCATCCTGTTCGAAACCTTCCACGGCAAATTGCGGATAAGCAGTTGTAAACACAACCTTTACCTTCCCTTTTATAAGGGCTGAAAGCTGTAAACCGGTAAGATCCGGCATCTGAATATCCAGAAAAACAATATCGGGTAACTGTTGTTCGATCAGGTGTAAAGCTTCCACGGCGCGGGTAGCGGTTCCGATACATTCCAATCCGGGTAACTGTTCCACATATTTTTGCAGCAGTCGTATTGCCGGCGGTTCGTCATCTACAATTATACAGGTCATAGGTTGTTGTATCATAACAAAGGGATATTTAAAACGACGGTATAGGTATTTTCCTGTTGATCGACCAGTAAACTATGATTATCCGGAAACAGAATGGCAAGTCGCTGTATGATATTTTTCTGTCCGATACCGCTAACATCATAATGCTGACTTTTGCGATAGCTATTCGACGCACGGAAAACCAGTCGGTCGTTTTGTATTGTAAAATCAAACACAATCGGATGCTTTGGATCATCCAATATACCGTGTTTAAAGGCATTCTCCACAAAATGAATCAGCAGCAACGACGGAATTCGATATTCTTTTAAATCCTGAGGATAGTTGTATTCCACCGGAATTGTCCCATCAAAACGCCGTTGAAAAAGCGCTATATAATGCTGTAGAAACACCACCTCATCGCGAAGCAATACTTTATCATTTTCATTTTCATACGTCACATAACGCAACATCTCAGACAATTTCATAATATCTTCGGCCACTTTGGGCTGCGTATCATACAAATCCGAATAAAAACTATTGAGCGTATTAAACAAAAAATGTGGGCTAAGCTGATTTTTAAGCACTTGTAGCTCGGCCTGCTTTTTTTCCAACTGCAAACGATTCATCTTCTCATTGGTCGTCCACAGGTATTTCAGGAAATAGCCAACAATACTAAGCAACAAGGTACGTATCACATAATACGAATTATCATATATATAATAAGCCATCGTTAGCCCTCTCATCACATAATTATGATTCCCGGTAATCCTGTAAATGATCACTTCTTCGACTATAAAACGCAGTGCCGGAAACAGGAAAAACAACCCCAACTGACATACCGCAAAAAGTTTCCATTTTTTATAGGGAATTGTTTTCGGACAAACCCATAAATAATTCAGATAGAAAATCACCATTTGCAGTAAAGTAAACCCCGATCCCTGAAGTGCTTTCCAGAAAAAATCATTATTGCGATCCTTCATGATATCTTCCAGTAAATGATCCAGAAGCATCACCACGACCCAAAAGACAATATGATACTGTATTTCTCTTTTTTTAGACATACCGCTAAAGTATGCCTTTTCCGGATAGCCCGAAAACGGTATCCGACAAAACCCGGAAAATCCGATACGAACTACCCGTTTTACACAACCAAATTTTTTATATGCCATAATCGTCGGTTTATAAGACAATCATGGCGCTTTATCCTGTTTGAAAAAATGCCATTTCAAAGCGTTGTACTCTTGTCTCATTAAAATCAGCCTATGAAATCATTTCACTATTTAGTAATCCTCTTATTTGTTCCCTTTGTACTAACAGCACAAAAAATTACAGGAAATGCCTCCGACTCCAAAGGTGAACCCCTTCCCTACGCCTCTATATTCGTAACGGATACCTTACAAAAAAATATCCTATCGGCACATACCGACGAGCAGGGAAACTTTAGCCTCGATATTTCCGAAACATTTCACAGCGGTACACTCACCATACGTTATATGGGTTATACCGACTATAGTCAAAAAATAGCGGCACGTGACTTTCCGCTTCGTTTAAAGGCAATCCTGCAACCGGCTGCCAATACAACCCTAAACGAAGTGATTGTTAAGGCAAAACAAAATGCCATTACCATGAAAGGAGACAAAATGGTTTTCAACATCGATATGGCTGGCATCGGACTGGGTAACAATGGTCTTGAAACCCTGCGTCAGGTTCCCGGCATTCAACTCGATAAAGACGACAACCTGCTTTTTCGCGGCAATGGTGATATTCAGATTATGATCAATGGAAAGAAAAGTTCCTTACAGGGCGAAGCACTCCGCGAATACATCCGATCGTTAAAAGGCGACGATATTGCATCGGTTGAAATCATCGCCCAACCGTCGGCGCGTTATGATGCTTCGGGAACTGCTGGTATTATCAATATTGTTTTAAAACGGAAAAAAGAAAAAAATCTCAGCGGAAATGCTTATGCCTGGGCATCCTACGGCGAATATTATAAACACCAATACGGTAGCCGGATCTATTACAGCGACTCCCTTTGGAACATCAATGGAAACGCATCCTATTACAAAGGTAACTCTGTAAACCACCGTCATATCCGACAGGATATTATCGCACCGGAAGGCAACCGTGTTATTGATCAGTACAACAAATGGCGACCGGAAACCGTTTCCAAAAGTCTTAACCTTGCTGTGGAGCGTAAACTTAGTGAAAGACAATTGATCAGTACAGATTGGTACTATTCCCGTTCCGATGCTGATGAAAACACCTATGGTGCTACCTACGAATTTCTGAATGGCACTCCCGTGACTACCGTAAACCTAAGTAAAAACGAACAAAAACCCTCCGAACGATTAACCGGAAATGCTTTTTACAGTTTTGCGACCGACAGCACGACAACCAAACTGGACGTGCAGGCGAATTTGGCTCGCTATACCACTTCATCGTCCGGTTTCCAGCGAAATGATTATGCCGACGGTTCCTATATGCAACTCAACGGTACCAATACAACCAAGTACACAATCGTTACCACTCAGGCCGACCTTCGTCAGCGTCTGGCTCAAAAACTATATCTGGAAAGCGGACTTAAATATTCCTATATCCATATGGATTATTATAATGGTTACGATGCGCAGAACAGCGGTTTATCTATCATACCCGACAGCCTTTTGATCAATAATTTTGTCTATAAAGAACATCTTACCTCCGCCTATGCGCAAGTGGACCTTAGTCTGGGTAAATGGAATTTTATGGCCGGACTTCGCGCCGAGTATTTTCAGTATGAAGCCAGCTCTCCTATCAATCATCAATCCAATTCGAACCGTTACACCAATCTCTTCCCCTCTTTTTCCATCAATTATAAAAAAGAAAACAACCAATACCAATTGAGCTATAGCCGACGTATTGGTCGACCGGGTTATTTATCGTTAAATCCGTATTATTTATACCTGGATGCCTATACGCTTCAAAAAGGAAATCCGGATTTAAAACCGGAGTATTACCACAGTCTTCAGTTGAGTTACATTTATAAAAGCGCTCTAAACCTAAGTCTCTATGGTTATTTTTACAACAATGGGTTTACCGATGTGATCGCCTATCAACCGGAAGGCAACTACAATATCAACTACAAAGCCAATGCTTCAACCGGAAAAAAAATCGGATTTTCAGCCACCTATCCGTATCAGGTAGCACCGTGGTGGACGATGCAATTCAATTTTGAAGGCACTTACAGTAGTGAATCCTCCGAGATTCCCGGATTTTTATATCAGGGTAATGGTTTCCGTCACGAGATCAATTTCTATGAAAACTTTACTTTTAAAGATTGGACACTTAACATAAACGGATTTTATGCCGGGCGTTCGACCTCTCCAAACGGGTATTCCAAAGCCATAGGTGACTTTAGCGTATCGGCCAAAAAGAACCTGTTCAATAAAACGTTACAGTTATCCGGCGGCTGCACTAATATTCTGAAAAAAAGTTTTTACCATCATGTCACACAAATTCAGAATGTGAGCACTGATTGGACAAATCGATGGGAAACCCGACGCTTTTATCTGCAGGCAACGTATTATTTTGGCGGTGGAAAATCCAAATCGGTCAAAGCCGCTTCCCTTAATGAAGAAACCAATCGAATGTAAGCAACCCTGCTATTTTTATAGTAAATCCCTAATAACCAGCCCGGAAATCCGGCTGGTTTTTTTATGCTGTTCAAATTTTTATTTAAAAATATTTGCGCAACCGAATAGTTTCACATATATTTGCAACTGATTGGTTTCACATAAAAAAGAAAAGACTATGCGACGCGATATATTTCAAGCCATTGCCGACCCTACCCGAAGAGCCATACTCGCATTAATTGCCGCACAGGCAATGACACCCAATGCGATAGCCGAACATTTTAACACCACGCGACAAGCGGTTTCAAAACATCTGAAAATACTGGTTGAATGCCAATTGTTACAACAGGAACAACAGGGACGGGAAATTTATTACCAGCTTGAAATCGACAAAATGAAAGAAATTGATCAATGGCTGGAACAATTCCGTACGATATGGGAAAGCCGTTTCGAACAACTCGACAACCTATTAGACCACCTTAAAAACCAACAAAAATGAAACACAACCTGCAATTCGACTTCCTTGCCGACAAGGAAAAAAACACATTGACAATTAGACGGGAGTTTAAGGCGAACCGTCAATTGGTTTGGGACTGTTATACCAAAAGTGAACTATTGGATCAATGGTTTGCCCCAAAACCGTTAACTACCAAAACCAAAGCCATGGATTTTAGTGAAGGCGGTCACTGGCACTATGCCATGATCGAACCAAACGGTAACGAATACTGGAGCTGGATTGCCTATCAGAAAATCAAACCGATCGATTATTATACAGCCTGGGATGCTTTTGCGAACGAAAACGGCGACCTTAACAAAGACCTTCCAAGTTCCGACTGGTTGGTTAACTTTACCGACAAAGGCAACAATACGCTGGTAGAAACCATAGTAACCTATAAATCCCTAACCGATCTGGAAACCGTAATCCAAATGGGAATGGAACCAGGTATGATTGCAACGCTTGAAAAACTAGACGAATTACTACTAACTTTAAACCGATAAACATGGCCTCAAAAATCACCATTAATGCTGCTATTTTAGCCGATAAAAACAAAGTATGGAATTACTACACCCAACCGGAGCATATTACACAATGGAACTTTGCCGATCCGTCCTGGCATTGTCCGAAAGCATCAAACGACATGCAGGTTGGCGGTACCTACATTGCCCGAATGGAAGCACGGGACGGAAGTTTCGGGTTTGAGTTTGAAGCTACTTATGACGAAATCAGCGATGGAAAACATTTTACCTATACCATGCCCGACGGCCGACAAGTAACGGTTACTTTCCATGAAAATGATACCGCCACCGATCTTGTGATTGCCTTCGATCCGGAAAATCAAAATCCAATTGAAATGCAACAAAACGGATGGCAGGCCATTTTAAACAACTTTAAAAAATACGCTGAAAGTCACTAAGCCTTTCTGTGATTAAATAAAAAAGGACATACTCGATAGTATGTCCTTTGTTATTTTGAATTTGATGCTTATGCTTTTCGAACAAATTCCGACTTTAATGCCATTGCTCCAAAGCCATCGATTTTGCAATCGATATTATGATCACCATCGGTAAGACGGATATTTTTCACTTTGGTTCCCGCTTTGATTGGCCCTTTTGCCCCTTTAACCGGCAGGTCTTTAATTACAATAACCGCATCGCCATCCTGTAAAATATTCCCATTCGAATCTTTTATTACCAGAACGTCTTGTGATCCAGCATCGGCAGGATTCCATTCGTGTGTACATTCCGGACAGGCATAGGCCAGATCATTTAAATAATACCCATAAGGTGATCCGCATTGCGGACATGTTTTCATTTCGTCAGACATAATCGTTTCGTTACTTATTAAAAATCCGTATTGCCATTATTTGCACAAATAGCAATTACACTATCAATTTATTATTTATCTTCTAAAAAACACATTCCGGTTTAACAACTTTAGTATGTATTCCGCAAAATTAGCATTTTACTCCAAACTACATAATAATTCGTCCGATATCTTCTGAAATCTATAGTTAAAAACAGATTTTACAAATTTGTATGCAATGAATCAAGAAAAAATGGGCTAAAAAAATAAACCCCGCACAAATGCAGGGTTTTAAAATATTTTGATCAAACTAGATTAAACGATCTTAGTCCAAAACTTTTTTCATCATAATATCGGTTTGCTCGTCGTTACCCAATCTGAAAATATGTTTATCAAAAGCTACGAATCCGTTTTTGGTATAAAACCGGATTGCCCTGTGGTTTTCTTCCCATACGGCTAACCAAACATAGTTTTTGTGTTCATCCTGAGCCGTCTCCAATGCTTTTTCATACAACAACTGCCCCACTTTTTGTCCGTGGTAACTGCTTTTCACATAAATACGTTCGATCTCCAGAGCAGTATCGTCCTGTAATTCGGTTTGTGCTTTTCCGGAATTTAACTTTAGGTAACCCACCGCTGTGGTGCCATCCCAAGCCATAAAAAACTGCGAATCCGGATTGTTTAATTCGGCCGTTAACCTCGGAATATTAAAACTATTTTCGAGATATTGCGCCATATTTTCTGCAGAATTGTTTTCCGAAAAGGTTTCAAAAAACGTCTCTTTTGCCAGGGCTTGCCATACTTCTATATCCTTAAGTTCAATTTCGCGAATCATTATCTTTTCCATACTATATGTTTTTTGTATTTATAACGGTAATGTAAACCGTACTTTTTCTTTTCCAATTCCGCCGATACGTTTATAAAAGCGGATGGCTTTTTCGTTAAAATCCGGAGTTTGCCATTGCATATTGATGCAATTTTCGGATAACAGCTCCAATTCGATCCGACTGGGTTTTGCTTCGGCATCGAAAGGCGAATTAATACGGAGCCTTGTCCTTTAAAAAAGCGACTCCATTTTGAAGTCGCTTCTTTTTTATTGGTTTACAATATAATCTAATGCTTTATCAGCTTTAATAGCTATATCCGGTTTAACCCCATGAAAATCTTTATCGGTTGCACCAACAGTATAAAACTTTTTGGTCGAAACAGAAAGGGGAATATGCGATACCGGTAAAGTGGTAGTTACTTTATCTCCAAAGGAAACTAACCAACCACCTGTTTCTTCTCCTATTATTGTTCCGATCTTATACTGTTTAAAAGCCTGTGCAAAATTCATCGCCGACGAAAATGTTCGTGTCCCGGTGAGTAAATATACTTTTCCATTAAAACGATCCGATTTTGTATAGGGAAAAATCAGGTCGCCTACCGAAAATGTTTCCACCGCTCCATTATTTTTTTCTTTTATGTAATGATATTGATTACAATGATGTCCCTCTTTTTTACAATGATTCTCATACGTATCTTTTTGTAATTGACTATATTTAATCAAAGTCCGGTCGAACTAATGAAACGGTTCGGCGGCGAGGTATTTTAACAATTCGTCACCCAAAGCCGAGTTACCACCACCGTTTTCCCGAATATCAATGACAACCTTTTTAATTTTTTTATCGTGAATGGTTTTAAAACTCGTTTTAAGAAACTCCTGAAACCGGTCTTTATCACTAAAAAAACGAATATCCAGAATAGCCATTTTATGTTCCGGTTTAAGGACTAATGAAAAATCGGGCGTTTCAACCGTATTATTCGTTTTGGATGGTTTTCTGTTTTTTGCAATTTCCATTAAATTAGAAAATACCACCGTTGGAATTGTTTTTTCGAAATTCTGATTTTCAAACCGATACGTTACCGCAACCGTTTCTCCCAATTCATAAAAGGTACCAAAAAGAAACGCAAACATCGTATAATCGGCACCCATTTTTAACCGATACGCTTTACTTTCACCACTCGTATTATCGATAATACGCTGTATAATTGCTTCGGCCGTATGATTATTGATTTTTAGAATTTCGGCACCTACGGGAATCTGATTGTAATCGGCACTGATATTTTCGGTCACCGTTAGAAAAGGTTTATCAAGACTTGATTTAACAATATACGGAAAAAGATAATCCGTGGCGCTCAACAATTTCCTACCTGGAAATGTCAACGCCGTATGACCATCCTGTAATGCCGTTACCAATGGTGCAATAAGCTGATAATATTGTTTTAATGACAACGAATCCTTAAACTGCTCCCGGATATTCCGCTCCTGTTTTTCAAATTCGGTCTTCGAAATTACCGAATAGGGACTAGGATGTGTGGTTTTGATTGCGTGAACCAAAAAATCAAAATCTTTATGTAATTCTTCCTTTTGTAAATAATTTGTTTTTTGAGCATGCACCATTACAAACAGTAATGTCGCTACCATAGTAGCTATTGTCTTTACATTCATGTTCTAATTTGGTCGTTCCGTTTTAATTTATAAATCGCTACTCTTTTGAATGTATTTAGCCTCATACAAATGATTCGGTTCTAAATAGACCAGGTTTTGCTGAAAATCAAAAAACGTATTAAATCGCTTTAAAACATCACTCCCTAAAATATGAACATTGGCACCACGAACCGGTTTGTTGGTCGTTAAAATCTGAGCGGGAACATTTTTCAATTCGTTTTTTCCCAGTTTCAGACTTTCCAGATTGGATGTCACCACCGGAATCTTATTTTTCATTATACCAAGAAGCGTATCGGTTTGGATCACCGCCATTTCCGCAACCGGGAATTTTGCCTTGTTTAAAAGATCATTATCCAAAACAACTGTTTTTTGGTATCCGGTATCAAACATAAACCAGTCTTTTACGGTCGTCTTACCTTGCGTTATCTCGCCTTCGATATAAAACACCTGGTTAAAATATTTCATTTTAAACTTGTCAACCGCTTTGTTTTGTTTTACAGCTTTTGGCAGTTTTGAATGCACGACCATGATATTTTTATCGTAATTGAGCTCTACAATATAACCGTCGAAATTATCCCAGCCTAAAAGACCATCTACACCATGACCTGCTAATTGGATATCGTAAACCTTCGATTTGTAGGTTTTGCTTCCAACTTTAATGTCATGCAGCGTATTATACAAATCCAGTTTACTTTTTACCTTGTTTTTTAAAGCCTCTTCAATCAGCACCAATTCTGTTGCGCCCGAATCGAAATTCAGGTTTAACGTATCAGTTTGGTTTAGCACCACTTTAATCGAATTGGTATTGTGCTTATTGATCGCAAACGGGATCGTATCGTGAACTTCCGGTTTTACATGGTTAAAATTTTTCAATTCGGGAGTTTGAATCCGGTTATAACAGGAATCCTTTCCGTTGAGCAAAACAATAAAATCTTTTTGTTCTCCGGGTTTTAGTTTAAAACTAATGGAATCGATATCCGTTTTAAATTTTACCGTAACCGGTTTTACCAACTTATTGGTTGTAAAGACATCCATTTTAATTTTCGGGCTTAGATTCCATTTCTTTAGCGGTTGCCCGACTTCCTGAATTGTTGCGGTCTTGGCATTCGCTTTGATCACCGGTAATCGGTTTTGTGAAAAGCCATACGTTGTAGCAAGTAACAGCAGGATAATAAAGTTGTTTTTCATTTGATTGATGATTGATGATGTTTTGTTTTATGATTAAAGTCTAACAAATATAGAATAAGTCACGCGTTAGAGAAATATCGAAACAGTGTTTTAACATCAATTTTTATCCACTTTTTTCAGTCCCGGAAAATAGCGATGTAAAAAAATAAAATTACGGAAAAGGATTCCTTTTCACTTTAAAAAAGCCGCGAATTTGCAATGGAACTTTTAAAAAATGATACGAAAAGTAAAGTCCCCATTTCTGAATTTCAATATGAAGTCGGTTTTTAATTCCAAATCTTCTTTTAATACCACCTTTAAAGCACACTCCGATCACACTCCGACCGACTTTCGTAAACAACTATAAAACAGTATTTTGTAAATACTCGTACTTCTATTATAAACTATCCGTACTTATTTTTTAAAACAAATGCGTTCGACTATACGCATTCGGTCGCACAGCTATTATTTCACCCACATCTTTGTACCGAAATATTTTTTTAACCTAAAAACACGGTACAATGAGAACTTCATTACAATTAGCAACAGTACTATTATTTATCTGCAACATTTCTTTTGGACAGGATATCACCAAAAAGATTGATTCGCTATTACAGGATAATTATCAGAAAAATCCAGGTGTCGGTATTAGTTTCGGTTTGATCCAGGACAATAAAGAATATTATACTTCTTATGGCAATCTGAATAGTGAAAGTCAGGACAAAATCAATAAAAACTCCATATTTGAAATTGCTTCGATTACAAAAATTCTAACTTCAAATTTAATCGCACAAGCCGTTATCGAACATAAAATAAAGTTGGACGATTATATCGACAGTTACCTGCCAAAAGAATACAGACTACATAAAAACCTTAGCAACAAAATAACGATTTCGGATCTTGCTTCACATCAATCCGGTTTACCCGATATCGATTTTAAAACGTTAATCGAACGTAACCCACAACAACCGATGAGCAACGTTAACGAACAGCTGCTAACCGACTTGATCAATAACTGTACAACGCTAACCGATTATGGAAAGTATCGTTATTCTACCATTGGTTATACTTTACTTGGGCAGATACTGGAAAAAGTCTATGGCAAAAGTTATGATGCGATTATCCGATCCAAAATAATTACCCCATTAAAAATGACCAATACACTGACAAAAGATTTTAATGTAAAAAACCGTACAACCGGTCATAATCCCGATGGTGGCATTCAGGAATTTATGGAATGGAACATCACAGCATCGGCTGGCTTGGTAAAATCGAATGCCTCAGATATGGTTTCATATTTAAAAGCCGTATTAAACAGCAAAACAGCAATCGGGAAAGCGGCGTTACTTACCGAAAAAATAACCTATAAAGATCAGAATCGGGAAATGGGATTAGGTACCAATATTATAACCGATGAAAAAAACACGATCTATTTAAAATCCGGAGATTCCATGGGACAGTCGTCAATTATATTTTATAACAGAGCTCAAAACTGGGGTGCGATATTACTTCTGGATCAACGGAATTCCAAAATGCGACAAAATCTGTTTAATATAATTTCTCAAACAATTCAGAAATAAAATTGGCCGAATCTATAAAAACAAAAAACTCCAACAGTACTGTTGGAGTTTTAAAATCTATGGGCGATGAGAAAGTAGAACTTTTCGTTCTGAACACTCCTTTTTATCTTTTCAATTTAAAAGTGCCAAAATTATCATCTACTGTTTTGTTGCATTTAGAAATCTGAAAATAAGGCGATTATACTCAATCGCTTATTTATCATTTTTGGAAAACATTCGGTCTATTCAAACCAACCCATCTTATCACTTTTTCACTAACTTGCCACTACTACGATAAGCCTCGAAACATTAGTAGCAAAACCGAAACCAATTGTCATTATAAAAAATCAAATCAATGAAATCAGAAATAATAATTGACATATTAATACCAAAACATGAATGTGATTTCCTTGTTATCAAAACGAATAGAAATTACTTTGAGATGAGGATGGGCGGATATAATGTACTTGAAAAACTTGATGAAATAAGATACAAATCATTTGATCAACCAACCTGGTTACATAAAACCGTCAAGCAAGTGTTAACTGATAATCATATTTTATATATTGAGAATGAAGGCAAAGATGGCTTTTCGTATGGTTTCACTTTTATAAATAATAACGGGGAAACATGTTTGGCATTAGATTATCACAATATTGAAGAATTTCAACAATTGATAGAAAACATAAATCCGGATGACGATTTTTATGAAATTTAATCATAACTCAAAAAAACAAAAACTTAATACTTATACGAACCTTTTTTGATGGTACTAAAAACAATATGGTCATATTGAGAAATTTTTACAACAGGAAATGGGTATAGGACCAAAAGAAATAGAAATTTTGAAAAAATACACAAAGTAATCTCATACTTTCCTACTTCACATAGAAATAACCCTTGCAGATTGATACCGCAAAGGCTATTTCTATTATCACTCAGTCTCTAATTCATTAACCCGGGCCATGTCGAATCATTAACCGCTTTAGGATATCCAGAAACTATGCTATTTGATGTCTTATTATATTTTAATATAGTGCATTTTTAGAAAACCCTACAGATGGCTTATGAATTGGCATCCGCTCTGAATGCAAAATCTATTGGCAAACAGTCTTAATTATTCTCTCTATTCTTACAAAATCCTCCATACTTGGAGATCTTAACGTTTTCACCAGTAAATTCCCCTCAACGATTTCAATTTCAAGCTCCTTTTCCATACTTAATACATTCAAACTTCTAATTAAGGAAATCATATTTTCGGACTTTTTAAAAACATACACTTTATAATCATCTAATTTTATCTCATCATTTTTGAACAAATTGACAAAACTGTCAAAAATGGATTTTTCTCTTAAATAAAAATGACCGCTCAATTCTTCTTTTTTTAACCAAAACAAAATTTGAGGTTCTATATAATTAGACTGGCATTCGTCGTGTGATTTAAGTAGTACTGTTGGAAAAAAAACACAAATCTTATCACTGTCATTTGAAAAAGAACCTGAATACGACCAATCATCATACTTCCCGAGTATGGTCGTCTTTTCCAGAAAAGATAATTCACTATCTTTCAACCTTCTAAAAACGTAACCGGATACTTTAACATGATTTACCAGTTTTTCTATCTGTTTTTCTTTCCCCGAATAATTTCTTTCGATTTCTTTCTCCCCTTTTATCCGATTTAAATTATCATGCGTAATCCAATGACCTGATTCCGCATCTTCCAATGTTATTTTTGTTCCAGTTTCGGGGTTATAAATAAAATCATCTTTCTGGCTTTCCTTCCGTATACGCTCATATTCCTTTTCTTCTTCGGTTGTACGAAAAAACCAGCTATGAAGAAAAAATAATACTATTAAAAGAATTACAATGTAAAATACTATCTCCCCAAATTTCATTTGTCCTGTTTTGTTATTTTAAAAGAATATAATACCTGGTTAATTGAATCGACAAAACTAAACAGCATATTTCCTGCAGAGCGAACACATTGCAAAACGGGTCAACTACTTTACTTTTACAACATATTTACCTCTAATAATCCATTAATCGCTTTCCGAAGCAATAGCGCCAATTCCTTTAAGAACCTTTCATTTTAAGCTTAAAGTGATCGGTTTGCAGGAGCGCCTTTCCTACCGTCCAAAGTTGGTTCCCTTTAATAACAACATCGAATTCTGCTTCTCTCCCACTTGTAAATGATGCCGCCCAACCAAAGGGAACTATAAAGGATAGAAAATTATCTGACAGAAAATTTTTCCGATTTATGGTTATTTTTATAAAATCGGTTCCGGCTTTTGCATTGAACAGTTTCTTGTTTACAGGTATCTTTAAAAGTTTGATCGGCTTACCTAGCTTATCATAACCTTGTAGCAACTCCCTATCCTTTCCATTAGCGTACTCCACTTCAATCTTGTCCAGCCGTCTGGCAATATTCGGATCAAGCTGAATATAAATGGTATCATTATCAAAGGATTTCATGCAAAACTGACCTATTGACATTCTGGACGAAATATGATAGAGCGTGTCATTGAGCTTTTTTACAATTCCCTTATAATCGCCATAAACACGACCCTTATCCTTCTGATAGATAAAGTTAACCGTACTATCCTTATTTATACGAATAGTACAATCATAACTTTTCAATCTTCCTTGTTGCTTACCCATAAATGTTTGCGCAGAAGAACTATAAATAGGGATAAAAAACAGCAATAGTAACGTAAAAATCTTCATGGTTATTTTTTTTAGACTAAAATAAATTTTTAAGCAAAAAGCAAGTAGATTACTCGTCAAATTGCTGTTCTAAACTGTATTAACTCCAATCTATTAAAAAGTTTATGCTAGTTATTTTTCTTTATAACAAAGTCTGCTAACCTTTCATTTTCTTTAAGATCAGTTCTTTCATAATAATAAACAGTATCTGTATTGTATCTGATTTTTTTGGCCGCAATCAAGACATCATTCTCATAATCCTCAGTTCTGAATATAAATAATTGATACCCAAGTTCGATTTCATATTTCCTATTCATTTCCTCTTCATTTAAAGGCAATATAAATGTTCTTTCTTTTGTATTTGAACGCCAATTTTTAAAAAAGCCTGATACAAAAAAAATGTCTTCAAAAATAACTTCAAGTTTATGATAATATGCCAGGTCAGTACCTCCCGCTACTTTAAGTGTAAAGCCATCGAAACTAAGTATGTGAAAGTCGAACCAATCTTGCTGTTGAATTTCATTGTTAATTTCTAAAACGATATTTTTTATTTCTTCGTTCACCTCAAAATACCTCATAATTTGTCTATATAATAAAGATAACAGATAGGTTATTTTTTAGACTTTATTTTATTAACGCTATAAGTATTGCATAATATACTATCCCGCAAATAATCAAAAGTTCAACAATAAATATAAAAATATTTTTAGAATAGAATTATGAGGTTATCACTTTAAAATATGTTAATTAATCTCTTTAAAAAAGATAGGATTAACAATTCATATCATAATACTAAACAACAAAATAACACTTATGGGACAATGATAGGATTACTAAGGGTAGATTCGAACCCTCGAGTTCCCATACTTAATGGAAACATCTTATTTTACTGGGTTTTTTAGTGGGCGATGAGGGGTTCGAACCCCCGACTACTTCCGATATAAAGGGACTTTGACAATCACTATTAATTAAAATTCCTGTTACAATGCATGCACTAATTTTTACAGAACGATACCCGTTATTGAAAGTGATCCTCATGTTTAATACTAAAAGTGATCAATAAATAATAAAGTACATGTAATGGTTTAGAAAAAGTTTATATTTGACAATGAACACTTTCCCTTTGTTAGCGTGAGTGTCTCGCTGGTAAATACAGGTTTCTGCACAAACGAGACACCCGTGAGCGGGATATCAGATTGGCGAAATGTCATAGTGTATGTAGGACAGTTGTGTCCTATTTTCGGACGACGCTGCTAAAATTAAACTTTTATCTAAATCAATATAGTAAATAAAAACCTAAGTTTATGCGAATTATATTTTTATTATTTCTATTTGCATTGACAAGCAGTTGTGCACAAAAACAATCTAATTACGAAGGTTTTGACTTAGTCACGCATAGTTCCCAAATAAATTCTTTACTCGGTAAATGGAGAATAAATGAATTGATTTCCAATCCGGAAACCAAAGAATTTATATTGAAAAATCAAAGCCCGGATCGATTTGAGAACTATGGAAACAATGTCGTATTTAATACAGACCAAACTTTTATAAGTAGCTATAGTGCCGAGTGTGGAAACGATTGTTTTACTACTACAAAAGGTAAGTATAAGATCATAAATGAAAATTATATATGCTTTTACCTTGAAGATATTGAAAGAAATGGCGACTGTTCCGGAAATTCTAAACCAAATAAAGATTTAGGTTTATATTATTACTATAAAGAAGAAAATGGTTTTCGTTTGTTGAAAAGTGAAGGAAGTCTTGAACAAGACCAAAAGAACAAACAATATCTTGATATGATTATTGCAAAACGCAAAGAAATCAATGAGTTTTATTATAGAGATGGTCAAAACCAAATTATGTACAACTGGAAACAAACAAATCTCAAAGATGAAAAAGAGATAGTTGCCTTTTGTATGGCTGAAAATAAAATAAAAGATTACGAGATTTTATTTTCTTATAGTGGAAACGTGTATAGCAGACTAAATGTTATTCTGGTAAAGGTCAATAATGAATTTCGATATGTACTATACGATACATGGGGGAACCCAATGGTTTCTTTATATAATGATTCGACCAAACATACTATTGATCAGATGGTCAAAACGATTGACAATGATATATCATTAAATAAAATGGTCAAAAAAATTATCACAGAAAATACGCCACCTTCAAATAAAACAGTTACAGTATTTAAAATGGATAATGAAGTTTACAAAGTGAAGTACGAAATAATTTATCATTATGAAAAAACTTCTGTTTTTACACTAACCCTTTATCTTCGAAATTCAACTCCTATCTATATCGATTATTTTTCTAATCCTGACAAAGATCAGGACAAGCAAATTTCTCAAACGGCACTATATGTTCAAGACTGGCAAAACAATCAGGGAGCCTATAGAATGATTAAATCCGGAAGTGGAGAAATGAAAAAAATGATTGTAGCCGAGAAACCATTTATAAATAAAATAATGGAAGAAATTAAAACTATCAATTAAAATGAAAAGTCAAATTCTCTTATGGTTTCTATTTATTTCCATTGTATCCTTTGGTCAACAAACGCATAAAGTTACCGAAGGAGAATTGCTGTTTATACATCCCAAAGAAGGAATCTTCATCAAAAAAGACAACATAATATATAAATTGGATTTAGAAAACATTTCAGATTATAAAGAAATAGCGAAAGGTTTCAAATATGGATTAAACAATGCAACCATTGAAGACGTTGAAAAATTAAAAAATGATACTACAACAATTTTTGCAAAAGAAATAACCAAATACAATTTCAATAAACTTAAAAGCACAAAATTTATTACAAAGGTAACCGATGATGATAATTACCAATTCATCAAATATAATAAAGCTTTTTTTTTAGTTGGAGTTTTAGACGATTCATTGCAAAAGCCACGAAACGAATATCTATTTCATTATTGTATTTTAGATTTTAATAATGGAAAAAAAATCATATACCATTCCGGTGGTTACATTGTTCCTACTAAAGAAAAGCTTAACTTTTTATTTGAACATTATAGCTTAAATAAAGCTTTTAAAAGTTATTATACTATAAATTATAACAAACTAAAAGCTAATGAAATTCATCTGCTACAATTTGATTTGGAGCTCAACGGCGATTTTTATTCAATTGACACTTTAAAAAACAAGAAATTAAGAATTAAAAACTGTTATAATCAAATTGTAATGAACAAAAAGTTTGATTCGATTGCATTTAGTCCATTTTTCATTGTTGGCTATAACAAGAAAAAGATTGCCGTTTATAACTATACATTTGAAAAATTAAACCTTAAAAAGGTAAAAGCCATTAGTTTTAATAAATTTTACCCTACACTACAAATCATTCAAAATAACAAGTTAAGAAACATCAATTTAATTGGCAGCGATTTTAAGACGGATGATATAGCGATCTATCCAAGTTTCAATCATTTTTTTCCTTCTAATATGGCTACAATAGCTGTAACGAAAGAAAATAATGATTTTTATATCGAATCTGAAATTTTCCATTCACGATATGATCATCAAAATTTTGAAAATAAATATAAAATTATAAATTCTGAAAAGTATGACAGTATTCAATTCTTAAATGAAAAAACGTTTATTACACTATATTCAGAAATGAATAATTATGAGAAAAAATATCCTATTCTCATTTATACAAAACTAAAAAACGGCAAATACAATTTAAACACAATTGACTTTTTAATTGACCCTAAAATAAATGATCAAAGCATCGAGTTTAATAACTTACTGCCAAAAAATTTGGATTCAATTGTTTCTGTAACTGAAGATCTATATAAAATTGAAAAAGAAAATTTATTCACATACTATCCATTGGTAAAAGAAATAAAATATAAAAAATTAGAAAAATTTACGGATAACTTTGCACGGTTTGAATTACCTAACGGAAAAAAAGGTTGGTTAGGTTTAGACGGCAAAGAATATTTAGACGAATAAAAACAGTACACAACAGCGCTAGACGCATTGCACTAAAACGTGCACAATAATTCTCGACAAAACCTTGACTATTTGCTGAAAATTGATCAAAATCTTGTTTTCAATTTTGAACATACTAAGCTTTGTAGATTTTTTGATAATCGTCATAAAAGCTTTAAAATAAAAAACACCAGATAGCGCGGATTTTCAATCCGTCCTACAAAAAGTGGGATAACATCAAAACTATCCTGCCAAATGATCACATAATTTCTTCGCGAAGTTCAGAAAAACAAAAAACTCCAAAATCGTTTGATTTTGGAGTTTTTAAATTTTGTGGGCGATGATAGCTTGTCCCGATTTATCGGGAGGTTCGAACCCCCGACCACTTCCGATGAAATCGGAATGCTCCGAACCAGCTTCGCTAATCGCATCGGGTATAAAAACAAAAAACTCCAACGCAAATGTTGGAGTTTCTTTTGTGGGCGATGAGGGGTTCGAACCCCCGACCCCCTCGGTGTAAACGAGGTGCTCTGAACCAGCTGAGCTAATCGCCCTTATGTTTTGTAGTCAGCAATTGTGTTCCTGATTACGAGTGCAAATATAGGACAGTTTTTTAGATCTGCAAACAAAAACCAAAAAAAATTATAAAATTTCCGCTACAACAAAAGTACTGCCGCCGACATAGATAAAATCGGCTGAGCCAGCCATACGCAAGGCTTCCGCATAAGCAGCTGACACAGAATCAAATGCCGATCCAGTAAGTCCGAATTCGTTTGCTTTTTGTTGTAAAATTGTAGCTTCCAATCCTCTTGGCACGTTCGGCTTACAGAAAAAATAAGTTGCATTTTTAGGGAATAACGGTAAAATAGAATCCAGATCTTTATCGTTTACCACACCTAAAACGAAATATGAGTGTTCAAATTTTTCTTTTTGTATCTGGTTTAAGACAATTTTTAGTCCGTGACTGTTATGTGCCGTATCGCAAATTACTTTCGGATTCGAGTGAATTTGCTCCCATCGCCCTCGCAATTGTGTATTCTTGACCACATTCAGCAAGCCACTTTCAAGGTTTTCTTCGGTGATCGTAAAAAAGCGCTTTAAAACGTCCACCGCCTGAACAACTGTCTTTTTATTATGGAATTGGTAATCGCCCAATAAAGCACCGGGATAATCCCTAGTGATCAAATCGGAGGCAAAGTAAATTTCCGAACTGCATTCGGCCGCTTTTTCGATAAACACCGGTTGGGTTTCTTCGTTATATTCTCCTATAACAACAGGAACTCCAGGCTTGATAATTCCGGCTTTTTCGAATGCAATCTCACGATAGGTGGTTCCTAAAAATTGTGTATGATCAAAACCTATATTCGTGATAACCGATACCAAAGGCGTGATCACATTGGTCGAATCCAGTCGACCGCCCATACCGACCTCAATAACGGCTACATCTACTTTTTCCTTTTCAAAATAATCGAAGGCCAAACCAACGGTCATTTCAAAAAAGCTCAACTGATTGTTTTCGAAAAAAACCTTATGTTGTGCAATAAAATCACATACAAAAGCTTCCGGTATTTCGGCACCATTAATTTTTATACGTTCCCTAAAATCCTTTAAATGCGGCGACGTATACAAACCTACGGTATATCCCGCTTCCTGTAAAACCGAAGCGATCATGGAGGACGTCGATCCTTTGCCATTGGTTCCGGCAATATGTATCGTTTTAATTTTATTTTCCGGATTTCCCAATTCCTTACATAGTAAAAGGGTATTGGTCAAATCTTTTTTATAGGCCGAGGCGCCTTGCTGCTGGAACATTGGCAATTGTGCAAACATCCAGTCTAACGTTTCCTGATAATTCATCTGCTATAAAAGAAAAAAGAGTAAAGGAATCTTTACTCTGTCAACTTGAAGTTATATATAATTTTTCCCACCTGTTTGTCGGGTGCATTTGGATTCGGATCAAATTTGGTTTGCATAGCCGCAATTCGCGCCTGATCCAACAGACATTTTGCGGCATTGGTCGTTCCCCGTACTCCGGGTTCGACACCAATTACTTTTCCATTTCGATCTACTTCGATGGCTACCGCTACCTGACCTTCTTCATTGCAAGTATATTTTGGACTTGGTTTTGAAATCGCTTTACGTCCGGCCAATTGGTAGTTTCCAACTCCGGTACCGTTTCCGTTACCATAGCCGCCACCTTTTCCGTTACCGGAACCCGGACCTTCACCGTCTCCGTTACCCGATCCTTTTCCATTTCCGGAACCGCCTCCGCCATAATAGCCGGAAGCATTTTTATCGCCGTTTAATTTCCCCTTGTTACCACTGGCATTATCGTCGCCATCACCGCCGGATTTCGAACCGTTCATTAAATTCGCTAACGCATCGGTTGTCGATTTGGACGGTTTTGGTTTTTCCGGAGTAGGCACCGGTTTATCAACCGGTTTTGGGGTTACTTTTGTTTTCTCCACTTTTTTTGTCGTAGCCACTACCGGAGCATCGTCATAATCCTGACCGATGATTTCCTCCTGTGGTGCCGGAGTAGCCGGAGTTGCTTTGGTATGATTGGATACATTCAGTACTTCGCTCTGTAAATTTTTACCAGAACCGACATCACTGTCACCAAAATTTACGGCAATTCCACCGCCACCGCCACCTTCAAGCTGCATAATATCCAACGTGGACGAAAATTTTAAAAGAAACAGCAATGCGATAATCACACCGCATAATACGGTTGTAATTACAAATGATTTCTTTTCCTGTTCTGTTTCGAATCCTTTCATTATTTCGCTAAATAAACTGTATAAAAGGTCTAGCAAATAGTATTCCTTTTTTCTTTATAACGGCAATAAAGGTAAATAATTATTATTAAAAAAAAACGCCCAACAAATTGTTGGGCGTTTTTAGCTATTATAAAAGTTGTTTTAGTGCTATTTCAAAAGCTGTCGCACTGATATTTTTCTTATCCGAATTAAGTGCGTGTACTTTTTCGATGGCTGTACGAATGATGTCCGATGTATCGTTAAAAATCGACTCATCTGTCATTTGTACTTTTTTCTCCATAAAATAAGCGAATACACGTGCCATTCCACAGTTGGAAATAAAGTCCGGAATTAAACTTACTTTGCTATCGGTTTCTTCCATAATCGGACCGAAGAAAATTTCTTTATCGGCAAACGGAACATTCGCACCACATGAAATCACTTCCAATCCGGAAGCAATCATATTGTCAACCTGATCTTTTGTTACCAATCTTGAAGCGGCACACGGTGTAAAGATTTCAGCACCCAGGTTCCAGATTTTAGCGTTGATTTCTTCAAAAGGAATCATGTTATCCGCAACCAGTTTGTTTCCGTCTTTGTTTAAGAATAACGTTCTGATCTCTTCGAATGAGAATCCTTCTTCTTTGATCAACCCTCCGTCTCTATCGATAATTCCGACAACTTTTGCACCCATTTCAGCTAAGTAGAAAGCCGCAGCCGAACCTACATTACCAAAACCTTGTACGATGGCTTTTTTACCTTGTACGCTTCCGCCATAAATATCGTAGAAATGACGAACCGCCTGTGCCACACCATATCCGGTGATCATATCAGCAACCGTATATTTTCTGTTGATATCCGGAGAGAAAGTTGTGTTTTCGATTACTTTAACCACACCCTGACGCAATTGTCCGATACGGTTAATTTTGTCAGCTTCAGTCGGTTTAAAATGTCCGTTGAAAACCCCTTCCTGCGGATGCCAAACACCACATTCTTCTGTCATTGGGATTACTTCGTGGATTTCGTCCACGTTTAAATCGCCTCCGGTTCCGTAATAGCTTTTTAACAACGGAGAAACCGCTTTATACCAGCGTTGTAAAACGCCTTTTTTTCTTGGATCGTTCGGGTCGAAATTAATTCCAGATTTTGCACCGCCAATCGCAGGCCCTGAAACCGAAAACTTCACTTCCATTGTTTTGGCAAGTGACAACACCTCGTTCATATCCAAACCTTTACGCATACGGGTTCCTCCTCCGGCAGCACCTCCTCTTAATGAGTTGATCACTGTCCATCCTTCGGCTTCCGTTTCCGCATCTTTCCAATGGAATACTACTTCCGGCTCTTTATTTTCGAATTTCTTTAATAAATCTTTCATTTTATGTAATTATTTATTGTATTGTTGTTTTTTAAGTCGCACAAATATAGCTTGAAACTCTTAAAATCTCAAAGTTTTTACGCTATATCATAAATTCTTCCGGAACTGTGATTATGGCGCGCTCCGGTAACGCTGGCCAGTACATTTATTTCGTTGCGAAGCTTTAAAACGCCCAGCAAACCGAAGATCAACGCTTCTTTAAATTCGATTGTTTTAGCATCGGGAACACCGACTTTTATTTCGGGTAAATTCTCCTTGATCAACTCAATAAGAAAATGATTGTAAGCACCTCCTCCGGTGATCAATAAATTACCTTTGGGTATCGGTAATGCCTGACCTATCTGAAACGCAATATGTTTTGTAAATGTAGCCAACACATCCAATTCTGGTAATTCATGCTGATCAATCAATGGAAGAACAGTTTCTTTTACAAATTCAAAACCAAGTGATTTGGGATGTTTCGCCTGATAAAACGGTAACGCATTTAGTTCTTCCAACAGTGTTTCCGACACCTTACCTTTTGCTGCCAGTTTTCCACGATCGTCATAAGCGTAGCCCAATTTTTCCGCATAACAATTCAGTACGGTATTGACCGGCGAAATATCAAAAGCAATCCGGTTGTTGTTTTCTTCAAACGAAACATTGGAAAAGCCGCCCAGATTCAGGCAATAGGCATAATCGGCAAACAATAACCGATCGCCAATAGGAACCAATGGCGCGCCTTGTCCGCCAAGAGCTACGTCATCTACCCGAAAATCACAAACCACTTTTTGCCCGATCAGTTCGGCAATTTTTGGCAGGTTTCCGATCTGAAGTGTCAGTCCGTTTTGAGGTTGGTGCAAAATGGTATGCCCATGCGAACATACTGCGTCCAATTTCTGAATATCATTTTTCCGGATAAAATCGCGGATTACGCCAGCGAGTAAAACAGTGTAATTTTCGTTTAACATTTCCAGCTGCAACGGTGTATAGCCAACCGCTTCGCGAAGCCATCCGATCCATTCTTCCGGATACGGAACCGTTTCACATTGTTGGATTTGAAATTGCCACTGTTGGTTTTCCAGCTTAAAAGTTATAGCTGCCAGATCAATCCCGTCCAGGGAAGTTCCGGACATGACTCCGATAACGTTATAGACACTATTTTGCATGGGTTAAAATTAGGCAATCCAGTTGAAAGTATGACATTTATACGCTATATTTGGGAACTTTTTTAAAGAACATTCAAACAAAATAACTTATAAGAAATGGATTTTAAACTGACTGAAGAGCATTTAATGATACAGCAGGCTGCTCGTGATTTTGCTCAAACCGAATTACTACCAGGCGTAATAGAAAGAGATGAACACCAGAAATTCCCTGAAGAACAGGTTAAAAAAATGGCCGAACTAGGATTTTTGGGAATGATGGTTGACCCTAAATACGGTGGAGCCGGATTGGACAGTGTTTCTTACGTATTGGCTATGGAAGAAATCGCTAAGATTGATGCTTCTGCTGCAGTAGTAATGTCAGTTAACAACTCGTTAGTATGTGCCGGTCTTGAAAAATACTGTAACGAAAAACAAAAAGAAAAATATTTAGTACCACTAGCTAAAGGTGAGGTTATCGGAGCATTCTGTTTATCGGAGCCGGAAGCAGGTTCTGACGCAACGTCACAAAAAACGACTGCCATCGATATGGGGGATCATTATTTGTTAAACGGAACTAAAAACTGGATTACAAACGGTAATACGGCTTCTACTTATATTGTAATTGCACAGACAGATGTAGAAAAAGGACACAAAGGAATCAATGCTTTTATCGTTGAAAGAGGATGGGCAGGTTTCGAAATTGGTCCAAAAGAACAAAAAATGGGAATCCGCGGATCCGACACGCATTCGTTAATGTTTACCGACGTTAAAGTACCAAAAGAAAACAGAATTGGTGCCGACGGATTTGGATTTAACTTTGCAATGGGTGTATTAAACGGTGGTCGTATCGGAATTGCCTCTCAGGCATTGGGAATTGCTTCCGGAGCTTACGAATTGGCGTTAAAATATTCGCAGGAGCGTAAAGCTTTCGGTAAAGAAATCTTCAAACACCAGGCAATTGCTTTTAAATTGGCCGATATGGCAACACAAATCACTGCTGCAAGAATGTTGTGTTTTAAAGCGGCTTGTGAAAAAGATGCCGGTCAGGATATTTCACATTCCGGAGCGATGGCAAAATTATATGCTTCACAGGTAGCGATGGATACTACTATCGAGGCCGTTCAGATTCACGGTGGTAACGGATATGTAAGAGAGTACCATGTTGAGCGTATGATGCGTGATGCTAAGATCACTCAGATTTACGAAGGAACTTCCGAAATCCAGAGAATTGTAATTTCTAGAGGTTTGGTTTCTTAATTCCAAACCCTTCACAATAAAGGAGTCCAACATTGCGTTGGACTTTTTTTTTGATTACAAAAGCAGATCGAGTATCTTTATAAAATGGATAAAAGAGCAAAGTCGTTACAATTTAAAGTTGTTCTGGGATATTTTTTCCTGATTGTTATCGCGGTGATTTCGGTTTGGTATATCTATTCTGAAATTCTAAAACTTGCCACTCCGAAAGAGACTACATCGGAAGAAAACAAAAAGATCCTAAAGATCAGTAATGTCGTAACCAACCTCTATACTTCGGAAGCCATTGGCCGATCGGCGATGCTTACCGAAAACAAAACCACCATCAACGAATATTACCGCTTACTGGACAGCATTAATGCCGAAATTGAAACGATTAAGGAAGGTGCCGATGACAACCAGCTTGTAAAATTCGACTCGATACAGATGCTTTTAAAAAAGAAGCGAAGAAGTATCCGGGAAATTTTAAACTTCCGAAAAAAGTACAGTCACGAAAACAATCTGGACAAAGCCATAACCAAGATTTATAACGTTAAAGACTCGTTGGTTTTAAACTTCCAGCCGATTAGTAGGGCGCGCAACAATTCGCAGATCCGGAAATTCCTCGATAATGTACTGAATCCACAACAACGGGATTCGTTAAGTGTACTTCCGGTTTCGAACGATTCACTGGTTCTGGCTTTCGAAAAAATTATTTCGGATGTCGTAACCAAAGAAAACCGAATTAAAAGTCAACTCTTTAAAAGGGAACAAAAATTACTGGACGAAAACCGTATTATTTCCGATCAGCTTCGGAATGTACTGATATCCGTTGAAAAAGAAATCCTGCAGAAATCCTATCAAACCATTAACGAATCGAAATTTGCCATTAGCAAAACCACCAAAAATATTGCGTGGATTGGAGCGGTTGCGCTTTTACTCGTGATTCTTTTTGGCTTAATTATTGTTCGTGATTTACAGAAGAACCAAAAATACAGGATGCAATTGGAACGGCTTAATTCAGAAAAAGAAGATCTTCTCCGAAGCAAAACCATGCTTTTGGCTACCGTTACGCACGATATCCAGACGCCATTGGGAAGTGTTATCGGCTTTTCCGACCTGTTAAAAAATACACCCGTTTCCCCAAAACAGTTACAATATCTGGACAATATCAAACATTCGTCCCATTATATCCTCAAATTGGTTAACGACCTGATTGATTTTTCGAAACTGGAAAACAACAAAATAAAAATTGAGAAAATCAACTTTAATTTTAAAGACCTGATCGAAAATAGTTGTCAGCCTTTGGTTCCGAATGCTACGAATAAAGGCATTCAATTGCAATGGAATATTCAAAAGGAACTGGATGGCCTTTTTGTTTCCGATCCGTACCGTATCAAACAAGTACTGACCAATCTGGTAACGAACGCCATCAAATTTACACAGGAAGGACAAGTAGTCGTTGCAGCCGGACTGGATTCTGACTGGATTTCGATTAAAGTGAGCGATACCGGGATTGGTATTCCGAAAAACAAACAAAAAGACGTTTTTAAAGAATTTACACAAGCGCATTCCGGAATTGAAAAAAAATACGGTGGAACCGGACTTGGCCTTACGATTGCCAAACGGATTATCGAACTTTTAGGCGGTACCATTACACTGGAAAGCGAAGAGCATAAAGGTTCGATATTTACCGTTCGCATTCCGAATATTCCGGCCGAACAATCGGTTTTAAATCCTTCTTCCGAAAATGACACCACGGCATACGATTTCCTACAGGACAAAAAGATCCTGATTGTAGACGATGATGTCATGCAATTAAAATTAATGGAAGAAATTCTGGCTACATATTCGGTTCAAGTGACCACCACACCGGATGCTACAAAAGTAGTTGCTATGCTACTAAAAAACCCATTTGACTTGATCATTACTGATATTCAAATGCCAAAAATGGATGGTTTTGAATTGGTTGAAGCCATAAAAAGCAACCCAAATCTGACTTCGCTACCCGTTATTGCTTTAACCGGTAAACGCGATCTGGTATTTGAAGACTTTATCAAAAAAGGATTTGAGACATTTCACCCCAAACCGATACAACTAAAAGACTTATTGAGTCAGATACAAGCTATTTTTGAAGGGCGTCTGGTTCGTGAAATCAAATACGACCAGAACCAACATCGCAACCAGCAACTATATAATCTTAGCAGCCTAAATCAGTTTACACAAAACGATCGTAATGCATTACAAGGGATCATAACGGCCTTTATCGACAGTTGCAAAGACAATATCGAAGGATTAAAAGCCGCAGTCACAAACAAGGATCAGGAAGCAATTGCCCAATTGGCGCATAAACTAATCCCGATGCTCAAACAAATGGAAGTACAATCTATCGTAGCCCTTTTAATCCCTTTGGAAGACAAAACGCTTGACTTCCAAAAGGTCAATCAAAAGGAATATGTCCAATCGATCATTGATCAATTGGAAGTACTAATCGAGAAACTAAAACTTGAAATTCGTTAAAGCTCGATATTATAGAGTTTGATCTTATTGTATAAGGTTTTTCGGTCGATTCCTAACAACTGAGCCGCCTTGGTTTTATTAAAACGCGCGCGTTCCAATGCATCGAGAATCGCCTTTTCTTCATCTTTAGACGAATATAGCTGGAATTCGCTTTCGGTTTTTTCCTGATACGGAGTGTCGAACATTTCCTGAGGCAGCACTTCTTTCAGCACCATATCCCCTTTGGTTAGCAACACCGAACGTTTGATAATGTTTTTCATTTCCCGTAGATTCCCCGGCCAATCGTAGGTTAAAAACAATTCGGTTACCGGTTGGGAAAAGCCTTGTACCTCTTTTTCAAGATCGTGATTCGCCATTTCCAGAAAATGATTGGCGAAAATCAGGATATCATTTTTTCTTTCGGATAATCGTGGCGCTTTAATACTAAATTCATTTAGACGATGGTATAAATCTTCCCTGAAATCACCTTTTTTGACCGCTTCCTGTAAATCCTCATTAGTTGCAGCGATCACGCGTATATCAACGCCTATTTCATTATTACTACCAACCGGCTTGATTTTACGTTCCTGTAAGGCGCGCAATAGCTGTATCTGTACTTCATACGACAGGTTTCCGACTTCATCCAGGAATAAAGTTCCGCCATTGGCCGCTTCAAAATGTCCGGTTTTGTCGTTAAAAGCTCCGGTAAACGAACCTTTTAAATGTCCGAAAAACTCACTTGAAGCCAACTCTTTTGGAATCGCCCCACAATCGACCGCGATAAATGGTTTGTCCTTACGTTTGCTTTGTACGTGTATACTATGAGCAATATATTCTTTACCGGTTCCGCTGTCACCAATGATCAATACTGACATATTTGTAGGTGCCACCAATTCGATATAATCGTGCAGCTGACTTGAATGATCACTAATTCCTTTTACAAACGGAAAGCTATTATTTTGTGAGGTAGCCTTAGTTTTGGCTGGAGTCTTGGAGTCCACATCAAGTGTTTCTTCTATAATCGGACTGCCCTTTTTCTTTAAAGACTGATTAATCGTATGCAGAATCTCATCCGGATTAATTGGTTTTCCGACATAATCGAAAGCCCCCATTTTAATCGCATTAACAGCCGTTTTGATTTCGGTATAACCGGTCATCAAAATAACCTGAGTCGGAAATGACTTTCCTTTTATTAACTGCAATAGTTCAATACCATCTTTATCTGGTAATCTGATATCGGTTAATACAACGTCGAACGTTTCGTTTTCCAATATACCTTCGGCCTCTTTAGCCGAAAAAACATTGTGCACTGTAAATCCTTTTTTTTCCAGGAAAGTCTTTACCATCACGCAAAAAGAAATATCGTCGTCTACAACCAAAATTTTTGAACTCATCTACAATTAAATTTGATACGATACAAATTTAACATTTTTGGTTGTTAATTAGTGTTAAGTGTATAAACAATAAAAGGAGGCCAATGCCTCCTCTTACCGAGTAGAAAAAATCTACTTATTCACCTTACTACATTTCAAATATTAAGCTTCTTTGATGAAGTCACCAGCAGAAGTGAACAAAGCAACTACAGTTGACCCGTCTTTTTGCAATGTTAATTTGTATTCTCCGTCAGCGGCAACTGCAGCACCGGTTAAAGTGTAACCTGCATATTTTTCACCGATTTTTTTCAATGCGTCTGCATTTACTTCAGACGGTTTGATTTCTTTGTATTCTTTTTGTTGAAAGATATCGATAGATTGAACATCTGAAATGGAAACGTTAGTTGCGAATGCAGTTGTTCCTAATCCTAAAACTAAAGCTGTTGATAAAAGTAAATTTTTCATAATACTAAATTTTATATGTTATTAATTTCTGTTACACTTAGCTTATATGAAAAAAACATACCAAAAGCGAAAAAGCAATACACAAACCACATAAAACACTAAAAAACAAGCATTTAAAACAAATAAAACTTTTTTTAGCAGCTTAAAACAAGTGTAGAAACCGTTTCAAAGTGTAGAATAATTCTACAATTATGAAACACAAAAAATGTGGCATCAGAAGTTTTCCTGATGTTATAAAATACAAAAACCGGATTTGTCTCCGGTTTTTTTATGTTTTGTTTGGAACACCTGACAGGTTTTGTAAACGGGTCAGGTGTAGAAGTATAAAGATATAAAAACAAAACCCCGGGAATCCGGGGTTTGTAGTGTTTTATTGGATATGTTTTTTTGAGATTTATATAAAACAAAAAA